>OATO01000057.1_pt1 | contig 74322 bp, 64 predicted proteins | sample 1495011 | NCBI WGS metagenome assembly OATO01 (sample SAMEA2579961, study PRJEB22360) | human gut metagenome | biome: human gut; feature: human-associated habitat; material: faeces | place: Denmark | collected 2008/2010 | reverse complement strand
GTGTACTCATGTTTGTGGAGCATAACCTGATAAAAAATATCAAGATATTCACACTAGCGTTTACGCTCACCGTGGTACTTATTCAGCTATCCCGTTTTATTTCGCCACTTGCCATTATCCATTCCAGTTATATCTTTCTGGCGTGGATGCCACTGTGCGTAATGCTGTCAATCTTGTTTATCTTTGGCTGGCGCGGTGTCGTTCCCGTTTTATGCGGGATGTTTTGCACCAATCTGTGGAACTTTCATCTCTCTTTTTTACAGACTGCGGTCATGCTCGGTAGCCAGACGTTTGTCGTGTTGTGTGCCTGCGCAATATTACGCTGGCAGCTGGGGACGCGTTGGCGTTATGGATTGACCAGCCGATATGTCTGGCAACGTCTGTTCTGGCTTGGTTTGGTGACGCCGATCGGCATCAAATGCAGCATGTATCTTGTGGGGAGCTTCTTTGATTTCCCGCTAAAGATATCCACCTTTTTCGGCGATGCGGATGCCATTTTCACGGTCGTTGATTTGCTAAGCCTTTTCACCGCTGTGCTGATTTACAACATGCTTTTCTACTATCTCACTCGCATGATTGTAAGTCCCCACTTTGCGCAGATATTGTGGCGCAGGGATATCGCTCCGTCGTTGGGCAAAGAGAAACGCGCATTTACCTTAAGCTGGCTGGCAGCGTTAAGCGTGCTGCTACTTCTGTTGTGCACACCTTATGAAAACGACTTTATTGCCGGTTACCTGGTACCCGTTTTCTTCATCATCTTTACCCTCGGGGTCGGTAAGCTTCGCTATCCGTTTTTAAATCTCACCTGGGCTGTTTCAACGCTTTGCCTTCTGAATTACAACCAGAACTTTTTGCAAGGGGTGGAAACCGAATATTCGCTGGCATTTATTCTTGCGGTGCTGATTTCCTTTAGCGTTTGCCTGCTCTATATGGTGCGCATTTATCATCGCAGTGAATGGCTTAATCGCCGCTGGCATTTGCAGGCGCTGACAGATCCGTTAACGCTCCTACCCAACTTTCGTGCGTTGGAACAAGCGCCGGAGCAAGAGGCGGGCAAGAGTTTTTGCTGCCTGCGCATTGATAATCTTGAGTTTATGAGTCGTCATTACGGCTTAATGATGCGCGTTCACTGTATCCGCTCAATTTGCCGTACGCTGCTGCCGTTGATGCAGGAAAACGAAAAGTTGTATCAATTGCCGGGTAGTGAACTGCTGTTAGTGCTGAGCGGGCCGGAAACGGAAGGGCGACTCCAGCATATGGTTAACATCCTGAATAGTCGGCAAATTCACTGGAACAATACCGGGCTGGATATGGGCTATGGTGCTGCCTGGGGGCGTTTTGATGGAAATCAGGAAACCCTGCAACCCTTGTTGGGGCAGTTAAGCTGGCTGGCGGAGCAATCCTGCGCACATCATCATGTGCTGGCGCTGGATAGCAGAGAGGAGATGGTTTGCGGGCAGACCACTAAACAGGTGCTATTGCTGAATACCATTCGCACGGCGTTAGATCAGGGTGATTTGCTGCTCTACGCCCAGCCAATTCGCAACAAAGAGGGTGAAGGTTATGATGAGATCCTCGCGCGACTGAAATATGACGGCGGCATTATGACCCCGGATAAGTTTCTGCCCCTTATTGCTCAGTTTAACCTTAGCGCGCGTTTTGATTTGCAAGTGCTGGAATCCTTGTTGAAGTGGCTGGCAACACACCCTTGCGACAAAAAAGGACCGCGCTTTTCAGTCAATTTAATGCCGCTCACGCTGCTGCAAAAGAATATTGCCGGGCGGATTATTCGTCTGTTTAAGCGTTATCACATCTCCCCGCAGGCGGTCATTCTTGAGATCACCGAGGAGCAGGCGTTTTCTAACGCAGAAAGCAGCATGTACAACATCGAGCAGCTGCATAAGTTTGGTTTCCGGATTGCGATTGATGACTTTGGCACCGGATATGCCAACTACGAACGGTTAAAGCGTTTGCAGGCTGATATCATCAAAATTGATGGCGTCTTTGTGAAAGATATTGTCACGAACACGCTGGATGCGATGATTGTGAGATCAATTACCGATCTGGCGAAAGCGAAGTCATTGAGTGTGGTCGCGGAGTTTGTCGAGACGCAACAGCAGCAGGCGCTATTGCATAAGCTCGGGGTGCAATATCTGCAAGGGTATTTGATTGGTCGCCCGCAGCCATTAGCTGATTAACAGGCGTAAAAAAACCGGGGAATTATCCCCGGCTTTTTTATGTATGGTCTTACAGCACCAGTGCTGCGATTGACGCAGACAGCACACTCACCAGGGTAGAGCCGTAAACCAGCTTCAGACCGAAGCGAGAAACCACGTTACCTTGCTCTTCATTCAGGCCTTTAACTGCACCTGCGATAATCCCGATTGAAGAGAAGTTAGCGAAGGAAACCAGGAACACAGAGATGATGCCTTCAGCACGCGGAGAGAGCGTGGAAGCAATTTTCTGCAGATCCATCATCGCAACGAACTCGTTGGAAACCAGTTTGGTCGCCATGATACTGCCCACTTGCAGTGCTTCACTGGAAGGAACACCCATCACCCATGCAATCGGATAGAAGATGTAGCCCAGGATGCCCTGGAAGGAGATGCTGTAGCCAAACCAGCCAGTAACGGTGGCAAACAGTGCGTTCAGCGCGGCGATCAGGGCGATAAAGCCGATCAGCATCGCGGCAACGATAATGGCAACTTTGAAACCTGCCAGAATGTATTCACCCAGCATTTCGAAGAAGCTCTGACCTTCGTGCAGGTTGGACATCTGAATGTTTTCTTCACTGGCATCAACACGGTAAGGGTTGATCAGCGACAGCACGATAAAGGTGCTGAACATGTTCAGTACCAGCGCCGCAACGACATATTTCGGCTCCAGCATGGTCATGTATGCACCAACGATGGACATAGATACGGTGGACATCGCCGTTGCTGCCATGGTGTACATACGGTTACGGGAGATTTTGCCGAGGATATCTTTATAGGCAATAAAGTTTTCAGACTGACCCAGAATCAGGGAGCTGACGGCGTTAAAGGATTCCAGTTTGCCCATACCGTTGACTTTGGAGAGCAGGAAACCAATTGCGCGGATAATAACCGGCAACACGCGAATGTGCTGGAGAATACCGATCAGTGCAGAGATAAAGACGATTGGGCACAGCACTTTCAGGAAGAAGAATGCCAGGCCTTGATCATTCATGCTACCAAAGACGAAGTTAGTCCCTTCGTTGGCAAATCCGAGCAGTTTTTCGAACATTTCGGAGAAGCCTTTCACGAAGCCTAAACCAACGTCGGAGTTCAGGAAGAACCACGCCAGTAACACTTCGATAACAAGCAGTTGAATAACATAACGGATACGAATTTTTTTGCGGTCGCTGCTTACCAGCAGTGCGAGAATCGCAACAACGGCAAGTGCCAGTACAAAATGAAGGACGCGGTCCATATTTGCTCCAAATATGAGGCAGGTTAAATTTCCGTGCACATTCTATGTAACATGGTTAAGGAAAACGAGATCTGACACACACTATAATGACGTCCTGTGACAAGCTTCAAAAATAGTGATCTGTCATACATTTCTGCTATGTTGTGTATGGAAGCTGAAAGTTATGTAAATGTGCTAACATTAAACATAACCATAACATTCAAGTCATCAATCTTTTCGTAGTCATAATCCTGGTCTATCAAAGAAATCACCACAACCCATTTAAATGAATTTGATAATCATTCTCGTTTGGCATAGCATGAAACATAGCAAAGGCTATGTTTTAGAGGCACAAGATGACGAACTATCGCGTTGAGAGTAGCAGCGGACGGGCGGCGCGCAAGACGAGGCTCGCATTAATGGGACCTGCGTTCATTGCGGCGATTGGTTATATCGATCCCGGTAACTTTGCGACCAATATTCAGGCGGGTGCCAGCTTCGGCTATCAGCTCCTGTGGGTTGTCGTTTGGGCCAACCTGATGGCGATGCTGATTCAGATCCTCTCTGCCAAACTAGGGATTGCCACCGGTAAAAATCTGGCGGAGCAAATTCGCGATCACTATCCGCGTCCCGTAGTGTGGTTCTATTGGGTTCAGGCAGAAATTATTGCGATGGCAACCGACCTGGCGGAATTTATTGGTGCGGCGATCGGTTTTAAACTCATTCTTGGTGTTTCGTTGTTGCAAGGTGCGGTGCTGACGGGGATCGCGACTTTCCTGATTTTAATGCTGCAACGTCGCGGGCAAAAACCGCTGGAGAAAGTGATTGGCGGGTTACTGTTGTTTGTTGCCGCGGCTTACATTGTCGAGTTGATTTTCTCCCAGCCTAACCTGGCGCAGCTGGGTAAAGGAATGGTGATCCCGAGTTTACCTACTTCGGAAGCGGTCTTCCTTGCAGCAGGCGTGTTAGGGGCGACGATTATGCCGCATGTGATTTATTTGCACTCTTCGCTCACTCAGCATTTACATGGCGGTTCGCGTCAACAACGTTATTCCGCCACCAAATGGGATGTGGCTATCGCCATGACTATTGCCGGTTTTGTCAATCTGGCGATGATGGCTACAGCTGCGGCGGCGTTCCACTTTTCTGGTCATACTGGTGTTGCCGATCTTGATGAGGCATATCTGACGCTGCAACCGTTGTTAAGCCATGCTGCGGCAACGGTCTTTGGATTAAGCCTGGTTGCTGCCGGACTGTCCTCAACGGTGGTGGGGACACTGGCGGGGCAGGTGGTGATGCAGGGGTTCATTCGCTTCCATATCCCGCTGTGGGTGCGTCGTACAGTCACCATGTTGCCGTCATTTATTGTCATTCTGATGGGATTAGATCCGACACGGATTCTGGTTATGAGTCAGGTGCTGTTAAGTTTTGGTATCGCCCTGGCGCTGGTTCCACTGCTGATTTTCACCAGTGACAGCAAGTTGATGGGCGATCTGGTGAACAGCAAACGCGTAAAACAGACAGGCTGGGTGATTGTGGTGCTGGTAGTGGCGCTGAATATCTGGTTGTTGGTGGGTACGGCACTGGGATTGTAGTTGAATGAGCGTCGCATCTGGCACTATTGGCGGATGCGGCGTAAACGCCTTACCCGCCCTACGCGTTAAAGAGCCGGTTTGTAGGCCTGATAAGACGCGCTAGCGTCGCATCAGGCATTGTGCTCCATTGGCGAATGTGTTTAATGGCGGTGTCCATGTCCGCGGCCTTTTCCGCGATGATCGTCACGATCGCGCCAGCCTTCACGATAGCCACGCTCATACGCTTTACGCTTATCCCAGCCACGATGATAGCCATTATCATGACGCCACCAGCGGTTTTTGCGCCACTCATAATTGCGATGCCAGTAATCACGATCTCGCCAGTGACCACCGTCCCAGTAATTACCGTAATGATCGCGATCGCCAATTTGTAATTTGATTGATGGCAGTAGGGTGATTTCACCTGCGTTTGCTGCAAGCGGGGTAAATGCCATCAGGGCGGCCGCCAGAAACAGTGACCTGAACATTGTTATTCTCCTTCACGATCGAAGCCGTCAGCGGCCTGTTAACGCAATATTACGGGGAGGTAAAGCCCCGTATCATCGCCATAACTCTTAAATCATAAAGGAGAGCATTTTTTGCTAAACGTTATCGTGGGGGGGCTGTTGCTTCGGACGATTGACCATCATCATCGGCTTACCTGCTAATAACAGCCATGCCGGAAGCATGACGATACAGAGCAGCGGTAGCAATGTGGTATTGGGTACAACGACTGCCGCCATAAAAAGACTTAACCAGCCATCGCGTGTTACCACCAGCACGATGCCGAGAATAGCGCAAGAAACGGTTATTGCCGCTGGTACGGCGGGAACGTGCTCATGCAGCATCAACCCTAATGCCACGCCGACAAACACTGCCGGGAAAATTCGCCCACCGCGAAAGCCACTGGCGGCAGCAACGACCAGGGCGGCAAGTTTAATTACCGCCAGCAAAAAGTAATCGCTGGTGCTGAAAGCCTGATTTGCCACCATCTGCTGCATCTCATCCAGCCCTTTAAACAGCGAAACTGGTCCACCAATAACCCCCAGAATACCGAGAATAAATCCGCCAATACCCAGCACGAGCACCGGATTTTTCATTTGATGCATCATCGCGTGCAACCGTGGTAAGCACCATACGGCAACCATCCCTGCGGCGATGGCAATCGCCGCGACAATTGCGCCGCTGAGAATATCGGTCATTTCCATCTGTCCGTAATGAGCAATGGGCAGTGAAAAATGAGGATGGAAAAATAATCCGGTAGTAAGTGCACCAGCTGCTGCCGCCATTAACGGCGCAAAAAGACGATCCCATAGCGGAACTTCACTACTGCCATTTAAGGTTTGCGAAAATATCAACGCCGCCGCAACAGGTGTACCAAACAGCGCGCCGATGGTTCCGGCAGAGGCTAAAATAGTCCACTCCATTCGGTTGACGCGCGGTAACAGACGAGCGCCAATGGCAACCGCAAGGGCGATATTGACGGTCATGATCGGATGTTCCGGCCCCAGGCTGACGCCGCCAGCAAGACCGAGAATTAATGCTACGATAAGTCCAGGTAGCGCAGAGGGCGGAACCGGTGCGCCGATCAGCGGTTCACAGGCGGGGTCTGGTCCGGCATGACCCTGGCTGAAACGGATAACCAACCCCATCGCAATACCCGTTAGCGTTAATACACCGATGATCCAGAGGGGTGAATCCTGGGCTATCCCCAGAGTTCCCGGCAGTCGTTGCCAGAGCAAATTCTGTAATACCGAGGCGATTTTCATCACCACAATCAGAATAAGACTGGACGCAATCCCAATTGCCACGGCGGGGAGCGATAATAACAACATGGTTCTGGCTCGCGGATGGAGCATGTTCTATTCCTTATGCGGGGTCAGATACTTAGTTTGCCCAGCTTGCAAAAAGGCATCGCTGCAATTGGTGCTGAAACGATAAAGTAATTGTGTGACCCAGATCGATATTTACAGGGAGCCTGCCTTTCCGGCGTTGTTGTTATGCCCCCAGGTATTTACAGTGTGAGAAAGAATTATTTTGACTTTAGCGGAGCAGTTGAAGAATGACAAAGTATGCATTAGTCGGTGATGTGGGCGGCACCAACGCACGTCTTGCTCTGTGTGATATTGCCAGTGGTGAAATCTCGCAGGCTAAGACCTATTCAGGGCTTGATTACCCCAGCCTCGAAGCGGTCATTCGCGTTTATCTTGAAGAACATAAGGTCGAGGTGAAAGACGGCTGTATTGCCATCGCTTGCCCAATTACCGGTGACTGGGTGGCGATGACCAACCATACCTGGGCGTTCTCAATTGCCGAAATGAAAAAGAATCTCGGTTTTAGCCATCTGGAAATTATTAACGATTTTACCGCTGTATCGATGGCGATCCCGATGCTGAAAAAAGAGCATCTGATTCAGTTTGGTGGCGCAGAACCGGTCGAAGGTAAGCCTATTGCGGTTTACGGTGCCGGAACGGGGCTTGGGGTTGCGCATCTGGTCCATGTCGATAAGCGTTGGGTAAGCTTGCCAGGCGAAGGCGGTCACGTTGATTTTGCGCCGAATAGTGAAGAAGAGGCCATTATCCTCGAAATATTGCGTGCGGAAATTGGTCATGTTTCGGCGGAGCGCGTGCTTTCTGGCCCTGGGCTGGTGAATTTGTATCGCGCAATTGTGAAAGCTGACAACCGCCTGCCAGAAAATCTCAAGCCAAAAGATATTACCGAACGCGCGCTGGCTGACAGCTGCACCGATTGCCGCCGCGCATTGTCGCTGTTTTGCGTCATTATGGGCCGTTTTGGCGGCAATCTGGCGCTCAATCTCGGGACATTTGGCGGCGTGTTTATTGCGGGCGGTATCGTGCCGCGCTTCCTTGAGTTCTTCAAAGCCTCCGGTTTCCGTGCCGCATTTGAAGATAAAGGGCGCTTTAAAGAATATGTCCATGATATTCCGGTGTATCTCATCGTCCATGACAATCCGGGCCTTCTCGGTTCCGGTGCACATTTACGCCAGACCTTAGGTCACATTCTGTAAATCCTTCCTTTTATATCGGGAGGTAACTCTCCCGATAATCTTTTAAATCATACAGTTTATTCAATTTTTCTTTGTGTCCCCTCACAAGGCCGACCTGCGTCACACTTCCGTACAGCGGGATTAATTCTCCAGTAAATGCATTATTTGTCTGGTAACGGCGATTTGTTTTGCACGTTCATAATTTCACTCGTCAACTATCACTGAACGAGGAATTAACGATGAGTAAGAAACTGATTGCCTTATGTGCCTGCCCGATGGGCCTGGCTCACACCTTTATGGCCGCTCAGGCGCTGGAAGAAGCGGCGGTAGAAGCCGGTTATGAAGTGAAAATTGAAACCCAGGGCGCGGACGGTATCCAGAATCGCCTGACGGCGCAGGATATCGCCGAAGCGACCATCATCATCCACTCCGTGGCAGTTACCCCGGAAGATAACGAACGTTTCGAATCACGCGACGTTTATGAAATCACTTTGCAGGACGCAATTAAAAACGCTGCGGGCATCATCAAAGAAATCGAAGAGATGATTGCCTCTGAACAACAGTAATATTCGACAGGGATAATTGTTATGGCCATTAAAAAACGCAGTGCAACCGTTGTGCCTGGCGCATCCGGTGCGGCAGCGGCAGTTAAGAATCCGCAGGCCTCTAAAACCAGCTTCTGGGGTGAACTCCCGCAGCATGTGATGTCAGGGATTTCACGCATGGTGCCGACCTTAATTATGGGCGGTGTGATCCTCGCTTTCAGCCAGCTGATTGCTTATAGCTGGCTTAAAATTCCTGCTGAGATCGGCATCATGGATGCTCTTAATAGCGGGAAATTCTCCGGTTTCGACCTCTCCTTACTTAAATTTGCCTGGCTGTCGCAGTCCTTCGGCGGCGTGTTGTTTGGTTTTGCCATTCCGATGTTTGCTGCTTTTGTGGCGAACTCTATCGGTGGCAAACTGGCGTTCCCGGCTGGTTTTATCGGCGGGTTGATGTCTACCCAGCCGACGCAACTGCTGAACTTCGATCCCAGCACTATGCAATGGGCGACCTCTTCGCCGGTGCCGTCCACCTTCATTGGTGCGCTGATTATTTCTATCGTCGCGGGTTACCTTGTGAAGTGGATGAACCAGAAAATCCAGTTACCGGATTTCCTGTTAGCGTTCAAAACCACATTTTTGCTCCCGATTCTTTCCGCCATTTTTGTCATGCTGGCGATGTACTACGTCATCACCCCCTTTGGTGGCTGGATCAACGGCGGTATCCGTACTGTGCTGACTGCCGCAGGTGAGAAGGGCGCGCTGATGTACGCAATGGGGATCGCCGCGGCGACAGCAATCGACCTTGGTGGCCCGATCAACAAAGCCGCAGGTTTTGTTGCCTTCAGCTTTACCACTGACCACGTATTACCGGTCACCGCTCGTTCTATCGCTATCGTTATTCCGCCGATTGGTCTGGGGCTGGCGACCATTATCGACCGTCGTTTAACCGGCAAACGCCTGTTCAACGCTCAACTTTATCCGCAGGGTAAGACCGCCATGTTCCTGGCGTTTATGGGGATCAGTGAGGGTGCGATTCCGTTTGCGCTGGAAAGCCCCATCACCGCCATTCCGTCGTATATGGTCGGCGCTATTGTCGGCTCAACCGCCGCTGTCTGGCTGGGCGCAGTGCAATGGTTCCCGGAGTCCGCTATCTGGGCATGGCCGCTGGTCACTAACCTGGGCGTCTATATGGCGGGGATCGCGCTGGGGGCAGTCATAACTGCGCTGATGGTGGTGTTCCTGCGTCTGATGATGTTCCGTAAAGGCAAATTGTTAATCGATAGCCTGTAAGAAGGAAAATCCCGATGACATTACTCGCTTCGCTGCGCGACTGGCTTAAGGCGCAACAACTGGATGCATTGCTTCTCTCCTCACGGCAGAACAAACAGCCGCATCTGGGGATCTCCACCGGATCAGGTTATGTGGTGATTAGCCGTGAAAGTGCGCACATTCTGGTGGATTCGCGCTATTACGTTGAGGTGGAAGCCCGTGCGCAAGGCTACCAGCTGCATTTGCTTGACGCGACGAACACGCTTACCACTATCGTCAATCAAATCATTGCCGATGAAAAGTTGCAAACGCTCGGTTTTGAGGGCCAGCAGGTGAGTTGGGAAACCGCGCACCGCTGGCAGTCTGAACTCAATGCGAAACTGGTTAGCGCCACGCCGGATGTGCTGCGGCAAATCAAAACGCCAGAGGAGGTGGAGAAAATCCGCCTCGCCTGTGGGATTGCTGATCGCGGTGCAGAGCATATTCGCCGCTTTATTCAGGCGGGGATGAGCGAGCGCGAGATAGCCGCTGAACTGGAGTGGTTTATGCGCCAGCAGGGCGCAGAAAAAGCCTCTTTTGACACCATTGTCGCCAGTGGCTGGCGTGGGGCGCTGCCGCACGGCAAAGCCAGCGACAAGATTGTTGCAGCGGGCGAGTTTGTCACTCTCGATTTCGGTGCGCTGTATCAGGGCTACTGCTCTGATATGACGCGCACCTTGCTGGTGAATGGCGAAGGGGTGAGCGCCGAATCTCACCCGCTGTTTAACGTCTATCAAATTGTCCTGCAGGCACAGCTCGCAGCAATCTCCGCGATTCGCCCCGGCGTGCGCTGCCAGCAGGTTGACGATGCCGCGTGCCGGGTCATTACAGAAGCAGGTTATGGCGACTATTTCGGTCATAACACCGGTCACGCTATCGGCATTGAAGTTCATGAAGATCCGCGTTTTTCACCGCGGGACACCACGACGCTACAGCCAGGCATGTTACTGACCGTGGAGCCGGGGATTTATTTGCCAGGGCAAGGGGGCGTGCGCATCGAAGATGTTGTGCTGGTTACCCCGCAAGGCGCAGAAGTGCTCTACGCCATGCCGAAAACAGTGTTGCTCACGGGAGAGGCATAATGGATTTATCGCTATTAAAAGCGTTGAGCGAGGCAGATGCGATCGCCTCCTCGGAACAGGAAGTGCGGCAGATCCTGCTGGAAGAAGCGGATCGCCTGCAAAAAGAAGTGCGATTTGATGGTCTGGGATCGGTGCTGATCCGCCTGAATGAATCGACAGGTCCGAAGGTGATGATCTGTGCGCATATGGACGAAGTGGGATTTATGGTGCACAGCATCTCCCGCGAAGGGGCGATTGATGTGCTGCCGGTTGGCAACGTACGCATGGCTGCCCGCCAGCTGCAGCCGGTGCGCATCACCACCCGTGAAGAGTGCAAAATTCCAGGCCTGCTTGACGGCGACCGGCAGGGGAATGACGTCAGCGCCATGCGCGTGGACATTGGTGCGCGCTCCTATGACGAAGTGATGCAGGCGGGAATTCGTCCCGGCGATCGCGTCACGTTTGATACCACTTTTCAGGTTCTCCCTCACCAGCGAGTGATGGGGAAAGCCTTTGATGACCGCCTCGGTTGCTATCTGCTGGTGACGTTACTGCGCGAACTGCACGACGCCGAACTACCTGCGGAAGTGTGGCTGGTGGCAAGTTCCAGCGAAGAGGTGGGATTACGCGGCGGGCAAACTGCCACCCGCGCGGTGTCGCCGGACGTCGCCATTGTGCTTGATACCGCCTGCTGGGCGAAAAACTTTGATTATGGCGCGGCTAACCATCGCCAGATTGGTAACGGGCCGATGCTGGTGTTAAGCGACAAGTCGCTGATTGCGCCGCCAAAACTTACCGCCTGGGTCGAAACCGTGGCGGCAGAAATTGGCGTGCCGTTGCAGGCAGATATGTTCAGCAACGGCGGCACGGATGGCGGGGCGGTGCACTTAACCGGCACCGGCGTGCCCACAGTGGTGATGGGGCCAGCAACCCGCCATGGACATTGCGCCGCATCGATTGCCGATTGCCGCGACATTTTGCAGATGCAGCAACTTTTATCTGCCCTTATTCAACGTCTTACGCGTGAGACGGTTGTTCAACTGACGGATTTCAGATGATCTCCTGATTAACCCGGAGCGGTTATGTTAACGATTCAATTTCTCTGTCCTTTGCCTAACGGTCTACATGCTCGTCCGGCGTGGGAACTTAAAGAACAGTGCAGCCAGTGGCAAAGCGAAATCACTTTTATTAACCATCGCCAGAACGCAAAGGCAGATGCGAAAAGCTCGCTGGCGCTGATTGGCACCGGCACCCTATTTAATGACAGTTGCAGCCTGAACATTAGCGGCAGCGATGAAGAGCAGGCGCGGCGCGTGCTGGAAGAGTACATCCAGGTGCGCTTTATCGACAGCGACAGCGTTCAGCCTACGCAGGCAGAACTGACGGCGCATCCGCTGCAGCGTTCATTAAGCCGCCTTAACCCGGATTTACTGTACGGCAATGTGCTGGCAAGCGGCGTCGGCGTGGGTACGCTGACCCTGTTACAAAGCGACAGCCTCGACAGTTATCGGGCAATCCCCGCCAGTGCGCAAGATTCCACCCGGCTGGAGCACAGCCTGGCAACGCTTGCCGAGCAACTGAACCAGCAATTGCGTGAGCGTGACGGCGAAAGCAAAACTATCCTCAGCGCCCATTTGTCGCTGATTCAGGATGATGAATTTGCAGGCAATATCCGTCGCCTGATGACAGAACAGCCTCAGGGGCTGGGGGCGGCGATCATCAGCAATATGGAGCAGGTTTGCGCCAAACTTTCTGCCTCTGCCAGCGATTATCTGCGCGAACGTGTTAGCGACATTCGCGATATCAGCGAACAGTTGCTGCATATCACCTGGCCGGAACTGAAGCCGCGCAACAAGCTGGTGCTTGAAAAACCGACCATTCTGGTGGCTGAAGATTTAACCCCAAGCCAGTTTTTGAGCCTTGATTTGAAAAATCTTGCGGGCATGATTCTGGAGAAAACCGGGCGCACCTCGCATACACTGATTCTGGCCCGTGCCTCGGCGATCCCGGTACTGAGTGGCTTGCCGCTGGATGCGATTGCCCGTTATGCCGGGCAACCTGCAGTGCTTGACGCCCAGTGCGGCGTGCTGGCGATTAACCCGAATGACGCGGTGAGCGGTTATTATCAGGTCGCGCAGACGCTGGCGGATAAACGCCAAAAACAACAGGCGCAGGCTGCCGCGCAGCTGGCCTATTCCCGTGATAACAAGCGTATTGATATTGCGGCGAATATCGGCACCGCTCTGGAAGCGCCAGGCGCGTTTGCCAACGGCGCGGAAGGTGTCGGGCTGTTCCGTACCGAAATGCTCTATATGGATCGCGACAGCGCGCCGGACGAGCAGGAGCAATTTGAAGCCTACCAGCAGGTGCTACTGGCGGCGGGCGACAAGCCGATTATCTTCCGCACGATGGACATCGGCGGCGATAAAAGCATTCCTTATCTGAATATTCCCCAGGAAGAGAACCCGTTCCTCGGCTATCGCGCGGTACGTATTTACCCGGAATTTGCTGGCCTGTTCCGCACTCAACTGCGGGCCATTTTGCGCGCCGCCAGTTTCGGCAACGCCCAGTTGATGATCCCGATGGTTCACAGCCTCGATCAGATCTTATGGGTGAAAGGCGAGATCCAAAAAGCGATCGTTGAGCTTAAGCGCGATGGCCTGCGTCATGCAGAGACGATTACGCTTGGGATCATGGTGGAAGTTCCGTCGGTGTGCTACATCATCGACCACTTCTGCGATGAGGTCGATTTCTTCAGTATCGGCTCCAACGATATGACCCAGTATCTGTATGCGGTCGATCGTAATAACCCGCGCGTATCGCCGCTATATAACCCGATTACGCCATCGTTCCTGCGCATGTTGCAGCAAATAGTTACCACTGCGCATCAGCGGGGCAAATGGGTAGGCATTTGCGGTGAACTGGGCGGTGAAAGCCGTTATCTGCCGCTACTGCTTGGGCTGGGCCTGGATGAGCTGAGTATGAGTAGCCCGCGTATTCCGGCGGTGAAAAGCCAGCTTCGTCAACTGGATAGCGAGGCGTGTCGGGAACTGGCGCGTCAGGCATGTGAATGCCGCAGTGCGCAGGAAATTGAAGCGTTACTCACCGCCTTTACGCCGGAAGAAGACGTTCGCCCACTGCTGGCGCTGGAGAATATCTTTGTTGATCAGGATTTTAGCAATAAAGAGCAGGCGATCCAGTTCCTGTGCGGCAACCTCGGCGTTAACGGGCGCACTGAACATCCGTTTGAGCTGGAAGAAGATGTCTGGCAGCGGGAAGAGATTGTTACCACCGGCGTTGGTTTTGGCGTAGCGATCCCGCACACCAAATCTCAGTGGATCCGTCATTCCAGTATCAGCATTGCCCGGCTGGCGAAACCGATTGACTGGCAGTCAGAAATGGGCGAAGTCGAACTGGTGATCATGCTGACGCTGGGTGCTAACGAAGGGATGAATCATGTGAAAGTCTTCTCGCAGCTGGCGCGTAAACTGGTGAATAAAAACTTCCGCCAGTCGTTGTTTGCCGCGCAAGATGCACAAAGTATCCTGACGCTGCTGGAAACAGAATTAACCTTCTGACGTTAGCCCTGAAAACGGGCGCTGTACTCTCCCGGCGTCAGACCAAACTGACGCCGGAAAACGCGACAAAAATAGTCGCTATCCGGAAAACCGCAACGCTGTGCCACTTCATGAATTGACAGATGATATTTCTGCAAAATCATCCTCGCCTTCGCCATTCGCACCCAACGCACATACTCGATAAAACGCATCGTTCCATGCTGAGCAAACAGTTTTGACAGATGATTGGGCGTGATATTAAAAAACTGCGCCACGCTCTCGCGGGTGAGCGGCTGGGCATAATTATCCTGAACCCAGTTACAAATGCTGTGATAGAGAAAATCGCCGCGCGGTTGCGAATTACCCGGCGGCATATTCACCACGTTGCGGCAAAGATGCAGCAAACTTAACACCAGTGGCTGAATGATATTCTGCTCCAGCGGCGAACGGCTAAGATGAGTGAGGGCGGTAAGCATCGCTTCACCTTCACCGCGTTGCAGGCTGGGAAGCTGGATCTGGCGAGCAGGATGCAACAACGACGTGGTGCGGCTATCGTAAAACGATAACCCAAGCCAGGTCGGTGCGAACACCAGGCTTAACAGCATCACCGGTTTGTTGTTGATCGGTAAATTAGCCGCGCGTGCCGGAATAAACAGCATTTCTCCTTCCACCATTCGCTGCTGCTTTGCTTCCAGCAGGTTGCCGTATTCGCCGCGCAGCACGATATCCAGACGGGGAAAATCAATACATAAACTGCCCACCGGCAACGAGGCAGGCTGGCTGGCAAACCAGACGCGCCCCAGTAGTTGCGGGTTAAGCACCAGGCCGCTGAACAGATCGGCGAAAAATTGTTGATCGGCGGGCAAGCCTGGTGCTTTCATGAAAGTTCCCGATTAAAGATGCATTAACTGGCGAAATTCTTTTACTTTGCTGCGGCTGACTGGCACTTCAAAATCCAGATCTTTCAGCCGCAGAATATAGGTGTTATTAAACCACGGTTCGATTTCGCGGATTTTGTTCAGATTGACACAAAATGAGCGATGGCAGCGGAAAAAATGCGACGGCGGCAGTTTGCTGCAAAATTCGGTAATGTTCATCGGCATTACGTAGGATTCACGCCGCGTATAGACAAAGGTCATTTTCTCGTGCGCTTCGGCGTAATAGATATCGTTAATTGGCGTGACGATTATTCGCTCATCTTTCACCAGATTAATGGTGTCATTCTCACGCGTTACCGTCGCGGCAGGCGTGCTGCTGGTCTGCTGTTGTTGCCAGGCCGCTTCCAGTTTTTGCAGCATCCCGGTAATGCGTGACTCCTGATACGGTTTGAGAATGTAGTCAAACGCCTCCAGTTCAAACGCTTCTACCGCATGTTCTTTCCACGCGGTGATGAACACAATAAACGGTTTATGGGCGAACTGGCTGATGTTTTGCGCCAGCAACACACCATCCAGCGACGGAATATTGATATCCAGAAAAATGGCGTCGACGCGGTTATGCTGCAAAAACTTCAACACGTCCAGACCGTCGTCAAAGGTGCCGACAATCTCCATCTGGCTGTGCTCTTTAATTAGCCAGCTCAGTTCCTGTTGTGCCAGGAATTCGTCTTCAACAATGATGACTTTCACAATATCACTCCGGCTCAAAGCAATAACGTAGCCTGTGAGGCGACTGGGGTGCGTTGGTTAGGAATGTAAAACGCAATTTCCGTTCCTGGTTCCAGGCGGCGGATATGCAGCCCCTCGCCATACAATAACTTCACGCGATGATGAACATTCAGCAGGCCAATTTTATTGCCCGGCATTTCATTCGCTTCGACCCGCTCAATCACCTTTGGATCGATGCCGTGCCCGGTATCCCGCACCGCAATGCGTACCCGATTGCCGCACTCTGCAACGCTGATGGTGACAACGCCTTTACCTTTGCAAGGCTGGATACCGTGGACAATGGCATTCTCCACCAACGGCTGGATCAGCAGGCTGGGAATGCAGCAATTCACCTCTTCATCAATATCATAGATAACCGTGAGCTTGTCGCCAAAGCGGGCCTGCTCAATGGCAATATAGTCTTTAATTTGATACAGCTCTTTTTTGATATCGATTTGCTCATCGTCTTTTAATTCAATGTTATAGCGCAGATAACGCGACAGATTAAAGATCAGCTGGCGAGCGGTATCCGGATTCAGACGGATTGACGATGAAATAGCGTTCAAAGCGTTAAACAGAAAATGGGGATTAATTTTGCTTTGCAGGGCGCGAAGTTCTGCCTTATTTGCCATTTCACGTAGCTGCTCGGCGCGTGAAACCTCCAGTTGCGTGGAGATGATTTGCGACAGACCAACCGCCATTTCCTGTAATGACGAGGTTATCTGATGTGCGTGGCAGTAGTAAATTTTCAGCGTTCCGGTCACAACGCCTTTCTCCCAAAGCGGGATCACCAGCATCGAGTGGATTTCCGGCGTACGGTGGGCTTCATCATTGTTTTTAATGATGATTTTTCCGTAATTCATCGCCTGACGGGTCGTCGGGCTAATGAAGTCATCGCCATTCTGATAGTTATGCTCACCCACGCCAACATAGGCCAGCACATGATCGGTATTAGTAATCGCCACCGCATCGGCGTGAATGTCATCGCGGATAATTTCGCAGACCTTGCGTAATGACTCGCTATTGACATGGCGAAACAGCGGTAGCGTTTTGTTGGCGATATCCAGCGCCAGCTTGGCCTGCCGCGCGGCGCTGGCCTCTTTTTCGCCCTCAACGCTTTGCACCAGAAGCACAATAAAGCCGATACAGACGCTACCGAGGATCATTGGAATGCCGATTTTAGAGACGATATCGATCCCCAACGCGGTAGTTGGTGCCCAGACAATTACCAGAATCATGGTCAACGTCTCACACAACATGCCGCCGAGAATACCGACGCGCCAGCGCTGTGCTTTGGGGATTTTCAGGTTGATCCAGCCCGATATACAACCCGCCAGAATGCTGGTGATAAAGCAGGGGATCGCCGTCACGCCGCCGATATCAATTAAATACCGGTGAATACCCGCAATCACGCCGGTAATGATGCCTACCCACGGGCCAAACAGAATCCCGCCGGACATCACCGCGATAATACGTACGTTCACCAGCGAGCCTTCTACGGGAACGCCGGACCAGGTGCTGAACAGGGCGAACAGCGAGAAAATGGCGGTAACGGCGAGCAATTCTTTTGGGGAGTGCGCCGACTTGTGCAACAGTTCGCGAAACAGGCGGATACGGATGAGAAAGAACAGGCAGATAAGCATTAACGCTGCCCGATCGAAGACCGCCAGCAGCATGTTGAATATTTCGTGCACGGGTGACTCTGAATAAGGATTAAACCTCTATGATAGGTAACCTGAAGGCTGATGACCAGCAGGCCGTTTTTGAGGAAAAACCATAAATTTAAAAGGGGATTGAAAGATAAATGGTGTATTAGCAATGTATCTCTTGATAATGCGCTTCTGGATGGTAAATTTATTGAAATTATAATGTTAATAAAATTGGTGGTAATTTTCTTGTTAGCGTAGAAAAATTTCCTGTTTTTGAAGTTGAGTTCCTCATTTAAAGCCATTGATAAAAATGTTCTAAAACGCTGGACAGACAGAAATTAATCAGGCTATTTTCAAAACAGCCACCATTGTGGCAGCGTCGCTCGGACGGTCCGGGCGCTAACGTTAATCTGAGGAAATTATGGCTGACACTCGCCCTGAACGTCGCTTTACGCGCATTGATCGTCTCCCGCCCTACGTTTTTAACATCACCGCTGAACTGAAAATGGCTGCGCGTCGGCGCGGCGAAGATATTATCGATTTCAGCATGGGTAACCCGGACGGTGCGACTCCGCCGCATATCGTCGAAAAATTATGTACTGTGGCCCAGCGCCCGGACACGCATGGTTACTCCACTTCACGCGGCATTCCGCGGTTACGTCGCGCCATTTCCCGCTGGTATCAGGATCGCTACGACGTTGAAATCGACCCGGAATCAGAAGCCATCGTCACTATTGGTTCGAAAGAGGGCCTGGCGCATCTGATGCTGGCGACGCTGGATCATGGTGACACGGTGCTGGTGCCGAATCCAAGTTACCCGATCCATATTTATGGCGCGGTGATTGCCGGGGCGCAGGTACGCTCAGTGCCGCTGGTGGAAGGTGTCGATTTCTTCAACGAACTGGAGCGAGCCATTCGTGAAAGTTATCCGAAACCGAAGATGATGATCCTCGGCTTCCCGTCAAACCCAACCGCGCAATGCGTGGAACTGGAGTTCTTCGAAAAAGTAGTGGCGCTGGCGAAACGCTACGATGTGCTGGTGGTCCATGACCTGGCCTATGCCGATATCGTCTACGATGGCTGGAAAGCGCCGTCAATTATGCAGGTACCGGGTGCACGCGATGTGGCAGTCGAGTTCTTTACGCTGTCGAAAAGCTACAACATGGCGGGCTGGCGTATCGGCTTTATGGTTGGCAACAAAACGCTGGTCAGCGCCCTGGCTCGTATTAAAAGCTATCACGATTACGGCACCTTTACGCCGTTGCAGGTGGCGGCGATTGCGGCGCTGGAGGGCGATCAACAGTGCGTGCGCGACATTGCCGAACAGTACAAACGCCGCCGTGATGTATTGGTTAAAGGGCTGCATGAAGCGGGCTGGATGGTTGAAATGCCGAAGGCTTCGATGTATGTCTGGGCGAAAATCCCGGAACCATATGCGGCCATGGGATCGCTGGAATTTGCCAAGAAGCTCCTTAACGAAGCGAAGGTTTGTGTCTCGCCGGGGATTGGCTTTGGCGACTATGGTGATACGCATGTTCGCTTTGCACTGATTGAAAACCGCGACCGTATTCGTCAGGCCATCAGAGGGATTAAAGCGATGTTCCGTGCCGACGGTTTACTACCCGCCAGCAGCAAACATATTCACGAAAACGCGGAATAAACACCGTCGTCAGAAATGCAAACAGGAGCCTGATGGCTCCTGTTTTTCATTGCACAGTTTGCTTTTAGATCATCAGGGCAAAAGTACTGGCCCAAACGATGACCATAAAAGAAATGCCCATAAAGAAATATTTCACTTTACATCTCTCCGCGTAATTACTGTTACGCCTGAATGACTTCATTACACCTGATACAGTGAGTTGACACCGGGCAAAGCGACCTTAAAAGCCCTGTATTTTACCGTGGGCATCACCCCAGAATTCTGAGCTAAACTGCTCGAGACGGCGCTAATGTACGCCTAAAACTGAAACGAGACAAGAGGCATTTTCTTATTTACTTTTAGTAACTTACAAGTGTCTCATATCGGCGACAGTTTAATTTCTGACGGTAATAATTAGATATTCAGCGAAGGAAAAAACCTTAAGAAAAAAGCCATAAAAACCATGAGGTTATTATGGCCGATTTGAGGAGGGAAAGAGTAAGAGCAGTTTGTTAAATGTACAACGACGATTCTCCCACCGGGCGCGTTTTAAAGCGACGGTGGATCCAGAGGTACTGCTCCGGTGCGCGCATGATCTCTTTCTCGATAATCTTGTTCATATAGGCAGCGGCTTGATTTTCATCTGTCGGGTAGCCTTCCATCTCTGGGGTGATGAACAAACGATATCCGCTGTAATCCGCTTTTCTTACCATCGTTACGGTCAACATGGCTGCGCCAGAGAGACGGGAGAGAACATAGGTGCCATTGGTTGTGGCGACATTTTCCACCGCAAAGAACGGCGCGAAGGAGCTGCCTTTACGACCATAATCCTGATCGGGAGCAAACCATACCGCTTCACCTTTCTTCAGTGCACCGACAATGCCGCGCAGATTATTTCTGCCGATCATCGCTTTGTTAGAGCGCATGCGCCCACGGGTCTGCACCCATTCCATCAGCTGATTATTATGTGGACGATAGGTAGCCATCATTGGTTGGCACAGTCCCATCACGCGGCCGCCCAGTTCCAGCGACATAAAATGGACGCCGACAACCATTACGCCGCGATTTTGCATTTGTGCGCGTTTAAGGTTATCCAACCCTTCAACATCAAACCATTTACGTACGCGACTGTCGGGCCAGAACCATGCCATGCCGGTTTCTACCAGCGCCATGCCGAGTGAACGAAAGTTTTCGGCAATCATCTTCTCGCGTTCTTCCGCAGAATGCTGCGGGAAACAAAGTTCCAGGTTTTTACGGGCGATAGATTCACGACGTTTCAGGAATGGTCGCGCCATTGCGCCAATACGCGTGCCGAGAAAGCAGAGAACAGGATAAGGAAGCTGTACCCAAAGCCAGAGTACACCAAGCCCAAACCATGTGAGCCAGTAGCGAGGATGTAGAAACTCGCGGGAAAATTTGCATTGTGGAAACATAGTTACCTTCTGTAGATACGAATTGTTGTATCGCAGAAGATTCCATGTCGACAGCGGTACACTCAATTGGTTGGGCCATCATGTACGACAATGGTTCCTGTAAAGAGTGTAAAGACTAGTCAGGACATAACCACGAGGAGCATGAATGCGGTATCTGTACTTTATCACTCGCTGACTGCTTTCAGCTACTGATTATTAATCGTGCAAAGTAAATATTTTTCCGTACACAACAGTCTTGCATTTAACATGCTGTTTTCATTGATGCTTAGCAAAAATTGCCAGAGGTTAAGGATTGTCTTACTATTAAAGTGACTGAAGTTACAGGTTTTTTAGCGCGGCAGGAGGTTGAGCTATGATTTATTTATGGATGTTTCTCGCCCTGTGTATTGTCTGCGTAAGCGGCTACATCGGTCAGGTACTGAACGTGGTATCGGCGGTCTCTTCTTTCTTCGGCATGGTGATCCTCGCTGCACTCATTTATTACTTCACCATGTGGTTAACTGGCGGTAATGAACTGGTGACGGGGATATTTATGTTTCTTGCCCCGGCTTGTGGCTTGATGATTCGCTTTATGGTGGGGTATGGCAGGCGATAGTGGGTCAGGATGGCTCATTTGGGCAGGTGTTCACATCAGCATCAGACATGATTGTTCACCTGCCATGTGACAGACGCTATCGCACAGGATGAATAAGATAATTCGCCTTTGTCGGATAAGTAGGCGTGATTTCTTCTGTGAGGTTTAATGGTGGCGCATCTTCTCTCATCTTAAACAAAATCGCCTGTGATGGCTGAAGTTTTGTAGAGTGTGTGGTCGTCATCGCTGATGTTTTTTCAGTCTCTTTATAGCTCCTCTCACTTACACCACCAGAAATGGAAAATGCAAAAACATTGCATGCCATAATAGAGACCAATAAAAATAAGCTGAAAAGTATTAAGTTTACTTTCATAGAAAGTTATCCTGAAAATGGTTCACTGAGAACCTACGATGTTATGGCTGTATTTACATATAATTAATCAATATTTACATCGATATAATAAATGACATCTCTTTGTGGTACATAAGAATAGTTCTCTGCGACAGGAAGCAGATTCCTACAATTGTAAGACTAAAATACTTCTTGCGATAATAACTACAACTGTAAGATAACCCTTTCAAAATGACCGTTGCTTTCTGATTTCTCATTTCATGCTCACCCAATATGATGGCGGCGTTTTCTAAAACTGTTAAAGAATGAGGTAAGTATGAAACGTTTAATTATGGCTACGATGGTCACAGCAATTCTGGCATCTTCAACTGTATGGGCTGCTGATAATGCACCGGTAGCGGCACAACAGCAAACTCAGCAAGTTCAGCAAACCCAGAAAACGGCAGCAGCAGAGCGTATCTCTGAACAAGGTTTATATGCGATGCGTGACGTGCAGGTAGCGCGCCTGGCTCTGTTTCATGGCGATCCAGAAAAGGCAAAAGAACTGACCAATGAAGCTTCCGCTTTGCTGTCAGATGACAGTACCGAATGGGCAAAGTTCGCTAAGCCAGGTAAAAAGACCAATCTCAATGATGACCAATATATTGTCATTAATGCATCTGTCGGAATTTCTGAGAGTTATGTAGCAACTCCCGAAAAAGAAGCCGCGATAAAAATTGCCAATGAAAAAATGGCGAAAGGGGATAAAAAGGGCGCAATGGAAGAGCTTCGCCTGGCCGGTGTTGGCGTAATGGAAAACCAATATCTGATGCCACTTAAACAGACTCGTAATGCACTTGCTGATGCGCAGAAACTGCTTGATAAAAAGCAATACTACGAGGCAAACCTGGCGCTTAAAGGTGCGGAAGATGGAATCATCGTCGATAGCGAAGCACTGTTTGTGAACTAATGCTGACAGGCAGTATATTGAGGTAAAGGATTTAACTCCCTCCAGCCGACAATTTTTTATGACCACAATACGACAGGTTGTGGTCATAAAATTATTTGGCGCTCGCGGTGCTATAAACTCGCATTTTATATTCCTCAAAGTAAACCGCAATAATCCCGTGTCATCACAAATCATTTATTATGTTATGTTTTATGGTACGCTTTAAAAAGCGTAATCATACCCTTGCTTGTAAATCACCGGCGCTTCTTACAGTTGTAAGAATAACATCACAAATGTCGCGACTCTCTCTGATTACCACGAATCAATATTTATCATATTCTTCTTTTCGTCCTCACTACTTACCATGCAGAAAGGAATTGGAAGTGGCGATGAAATGATTTTCAGCACTTGATACAGGATTTTAAAAATATCGAGTGCAGCTACGACGATATTTTGCGGGTTATTTATAGAAGATATTACGCCTTAAATAAACGCTAAATTAACACATATTTAATTAACTAATAGGTATTGCTATGTCAACTCCACTTCAAGGAATTAAAGTTCTCGATTTCACCGGTGTGCAATCTGGCCCATCTTGTACTCAAATGCTGGCCTGGTTTGGCGCTGACGTTATTAAAATTGAACGTCCCGGCGTTGGTGACGTAACGCGTCACCAGCTGCGAGATATTCCTGATATCGATGCGCTTTACTTCACCATGCTTAACAGTAACAAACGTTCTATTGAGTTAAATACCAAAACAGCGGAAGGCAAAGAGGTAATGGAAAAGCTGATCCGCGAAGCTGATATCTTAGTCGAGAACTTTCATCCAGGGGCCATTGATCACATGGGCTTCACCTGGGAGCATATTCAAGAAATCAATCCACGTCTGATTTTTGGTTCGATCAAAGGGTTTGATGAGTGTTCGCCTTATGTGAATGTAAAAGCCTATGAAAACGTTGCTCAGGCAGCGGGTGGCGCGGCATCCACTACGGGTTTTTGGGATGGTCCGCCGCTGGTAAGCGCTGCAGCGTTGGGTGACAGCAACACCGGAATGCATTTGCTGATCGGTTTACTTGCTGCTTTGCTGCATCGCGAAAAAACGGGGCGTGGGCAACGAGTCACCATGTCAATGCAGGATGCCGTATTGAACCTTTGCCGCGTGAAATTACGTGACCAGCAGCGTCTCGATAAATTGGGTTATCTGGAAGAATACCCGCAGTATCCGAATGGTACATTTGGTGATGCAGTTCCCCGCGGTGGTAATGCAGGTGGTGGCGGTCAGCCTGGCTGGATCCTGAAATGTAAAGGCTGGGAAACCGATCCTAACGCCTATATTTATTTCACTATTCAGGAGCAAAACTGGGAAAACACCTGTAAAGCCATCGGCAAACCAGAATGGATTACCGATCCGGCATACAGTACAGCCCATGCACGACAGCCACATATTTTCGATATTTTTGCTGAAATCGAAAAATACACTGTCACTATTGATAAACATGAAGCGGTGGCCTATTTGACTCAGTTTGATATTCCTTGTGCACCGGTTTTAAGTATGAAAGAAATTTCACTTGATCCCTCTTTGCGCCAAAGTGGCAGTGTTGTTGAAGTGGAACAACCGTTGCGTGGAAAATATCTGACCGTTGGTTGTCCAATGAAATTCTCTGCCTTTACGCCGGATATTAAAGCTGCGCCGCTATTAGGTGAACATACCGCTGCTGTATTGCAGGAGCTGGGTTATAGCGACGATGAAATTGCTGCAATGAAGCAAAACCACGCCATCTGATATTAACGGGGGCTTCTGGCTCCCAATTTATAAAAATTTCGAGGTTATTAATCATGTCAGATCAACTTCAAATGACAGATGGTATGCATATCATCGTTGAAGCATTAAAACAGAATAATATTGACACTATTTATGGTGTTGTAGGTATTCCTGTGACGGATATGGCACGCCATGCCCAGGCGGAAGGCATTCGTTATATTGGTTTTCGTCATGAGCAGTCGGCAGGCTATGCCGCTGCGGCAAGCGGTTTTCTTACCCAAAAACCGGGGATCTGCCTGACAGTTTCTGCGCCAGGATTCCTCAATGGTTTGACCGCATTGGCCAACGCAACGGTAAATGGTTTTCCGATGATCATGATTAGCGGCTCCAGCGACCGCGCGATCGTCGACCTACAGCAAGGTGATTATGAAGAGCTGGACCAAATGAATGCGGCAAAACCGTATGCCAAAGCAGCATTTCGCGTTAATCAGCCGCAGGATCTTGGCATTGCATTGGCACGCGCTATCCGGGTCTCTGTATCGGGTCGCCCTGGCGGAGTTTATCTTGATTTGCCAGCAAATGTCCTGGCCGCGACGATGGAAAAAGACGAAGCGTTAACCACGATTGTTAAAGTTGAAAATCCGTCGCCAGCATTATTGCCATGCCCGAAGTCAGTCACTAGCGCAATTTCGCTTTTAGCAAAAGCTGAACGGCCATTAATTATCCTTGGCAAAGGCGCGGCGTATTCACAAGCTGATGAACAGCTTCGTGAATTTATTGAAAGTGCTCAGATTCCATTCCTGCCAATGTCTATGGCGAAAGGGATCCTTGAAGATACGCATCCACTTTCTGCGGCAGCTGCGCGTTCGTTTGCCCTGGCAAATGCTGACGTTGTCATGCTTGTTGGTGCACGACTGAATTGGTTATTGGCACACGGTAAAAAAGGATGGGCGGCAGATACACAGTTTATTCAACTGGATATTGAACCGCAGGAAATTGACAGCAACCGCCCCATTGCTGTGCCAGTCGTTGGTGATATTGCATCCAGTATGCAAGGTATGCTGGCAGAACTGAAACAAAACACATTTACGACTCCACTGGTATGGCGCGATATTTTAAATATCCACAAGCAGCAAAATGCACAAAAAATGCATGAAAAATTAAGTACAGATACTCAACCATTAAATTACTTTAATGCATTAAGTGCTGTGCGCGACGTATTGCGCGAGAACCAGGATATTTATTTAGTTAATGAAGGTGCAAATACCCTGGATAATGCACGAAATATTATTGATATGTATAAACCACGTCGTCGTCTGGATTGTGGTACCTGGGGTGTCATGGGCATCGGTATGGGCTATGCCATCGGTGCTAGCGTGACTTCTGGTTCTCCGGTTGTCGCCATTGAAGGTGATAGTGCTTTTGGTTTCAGTGGGATGGAAATTGAAACGATTTGTCGATATAACCTGCCGGTGACGATCGTTATTTTTAATAATGGCGGCATCTACAGAGGAGACGGTGTTGATCTCAGTGGCGCTGGTGCACCATCACCAACGGATCTGTTGCACCATGCAAGGTATGACAAATTAATGGATGCGTTTCGTGGCGTTGGCTATAACGTCACCACGACAGATGAACTTCGTCATGCTTTAACCACCGGTATTCAGTCGCGCAAACCGACCATTATTAATGTGGTCATCGACCCTGCAGCAGGAACTGAAAGTGGCCATATTACCAAACTTAACCCAAAACAAGTCGCTGGTAATTAAATACTGACATCGTCTCCTCTTGCCAACTCATTATGCGATGGTGAGGGGACCCTTATCGGAAATACTATTATGCTAACATTTTTTATTGGCGATTTATTGCCTATTATCGTAATCATGCTGTTGGGTTATTTTAGCGGCAGACGAGAAACATTTTCAGAAGATCAAGCTCGGGCATTTAATAAACTGGTATTAAACTACGCGCTTCCTGCGGCTCTATTTGTATCTATTACTCGGGCAAACAGGGAAATGATTTTTGCGGACACTCGTCTGACCCTTGTATCACTTGTGGTTATTGTCGGATGTTTCTTTTTCTCCTGGTTCGGTTGCTACAAATTTTTTAAACGTACCCATGCAGAAGCAGCTGTATGTGCATTAATTGCAGGTTCACCTACCATTGGATTCCTGGGGTTTGCAGTTCTCGATCCTATTTATGGTGATTCCGTATCAACAGGTTTAGTGGTAGCAATTATTTCTATTATTGTTAACGCAATTACTATTCCTATTGGTCTGTATTTGCTGAATCCTTCTTCAGGAGCGGATGGTAAGAAGAATAGTAATCTGAGCGCATTAATTTCTGCGGCAAAGGAGCCAGTAGTATGGGCACCTGTTCTGGCAACGATCCTGGTGTTGGTTGGGGTAAAAATTCCGGCAGCATGGGACCCAACCTTTAATCTGATTGCGAAGGCTAACTCAGGGGTAGCGGTATTCGCTGCGGGGTTGACTCTGGCTGCACATAAATTCGAGTTCAGTGCCGAAATTGCTTATAACACCTTCCTGAAGCTGATTCTGATGCCACTGGCACTGCTTTTCGTTGGTATGGCATGTCATTTGAACAGCGAACATCTGCAGATGATGGTACTGGCAGGCGCATTACCGCCGGCATTCTCCGGAATCATTATTGCCAGCCGGTTTAATGTCTACACCCGTACTGGTACAGCGTCATTGGCTGTGAGCGTACTGGGCTTTGTCGTCACGGCTCCCTTGTGGATTTATGTCAGTCGACTGGTTTCATAATTAATCATGTTATTGATTTTACATAAATGCCGAAGTGTCTTTTCACCTTCGGCTTTTTTCAAGGCATAAGCAAATGACAAATAATGAAAGCAAAGGCCCGTTTGAAGGCTTATTAGTTATCGATATGACACATGTCCTTAATGGACCTTTCGGAACTCAACTTCTTTGTAATATGGGCGCAAGGGTAATTAAAGTTGAGCCGCCGGGTCATGGTGATGATACCCGCACATTTGGTCCCTATGTGGATGGACAGTCACTCTATTACAGTTTTATTAATCATGGCAAAGAGAGTGTGGTTCTTGATTTAAAGAATGATCACGATAAAAGTATATTTATAAATATGCTCAAACAAGCTGATGTATTAGCTGAGAATTTTCGCCCAGGTACAATGGAAAAACTGGGGTTTTCATGGGAAACGCTTCAAGAAATCAACCCGCGCCTCATATATGCTTCATCGTCAGGTTTCGGACATACCGGTCCGCTAAAAGATGCTCCTGCCTACGATACCATCATTCAGGCAATGAGCGGGATAATGATGGAAACAGGATATCCTGATGCTCCGCCAGTGCGCGTTGGTACATCTCTTGCGGATCTATGCGGCGGTGTCTATTTATTCAGCGGAATAGTGAGTGCACTTTATGGCCGTGAAAAGAGCCAGAGAGGGGCGCATGTCGATATAGCGATGTTTGATGCCACGCTGAGTTTTCTGGAGCATGGTCTGATGGCATATATCGCGACAGGGAAGTCACCACAACGTCTGGGAAATCGCCATCCCTACATGGCACCTTTTGATGTTTTCAATACTCAGGATAAGCCGATTACGATTTGTTGTGGTAATGACAAGCTTTTTTCTGCGTTATGCCAGGCACTGGAGCTTACGGAACTGGTTAATGATCCCCGATTTAGCAGCAATATTTTACGCGTACAAAACCAGGCTATTCTTAAACAATATATTGAGCGGACGTTAAAAACGCAGGCAGCTGAAGTTTGGTTAGCCAGAATACATGAAGTTGGTGTACCCGTCGCGCCGTTATTAAGTGTGGCTGAGGCCATTAAATTGCCACAAACTCAGGCGAGAAATATGTTGATTGAAGCCGGGGGAATAATGATGCCGGGTAATCCGATAAAAATCAGCGGCTGCGCGGACCCGCATGTTATGCCGGGAGCGGCAACGCTCGACCAGCATGGGGAACAAATTCGCCAGGAGTTCTCATCATAAATGTAAGATGTGCTGGTAAATAGCTCCCACATTTGAACATTGTGGGAGCCGCTATTTAGTCATTTTTCTGACAGAAAACAGCAATCTCCTGGTCCAGCTCTGCAATGTGTTCTTTTACAGAGTTCAGCAACTGAAGAATTTCAGGCTTACTGTCATCTGAAACAGGTGTTATTTCTAACTGATGGCTAATATTAATCAACTTTTGCAAATTCAGGATGTTAGCCGCACCGTGGATGCGATGAATACACTGATGGAAAGTTCTGTTATCGCCAGCTTCTAGTGCTTGAAACGCAGCGGGTAGATCTTTATGCGTTTCATGCTGGAAAGTCATGAGAATCTCCTGCATCAGTTGTAGATCGTTCGCCGTATTATTTTTCAGGGCTTCGATATCAAGGTGGCGATACTGAGGTGCAATATGCGCAACTTGGTGTAACTGACTTAAATGTGTTTTCAGTACATCCAGGGTCAACGGTTTGAACAAACATAAGTTCATGCCGCAACTTAACCCTTTTTCACGTTCGTTAGCCTGTGCGTTGGCTGTAAGCCCCCAGATGGGTAAGGAAGAATTTTGCTCACGGAGTTTGCGAGTCAACTCAAAACCATCCATATTCGGCATATTAACGTCAGTAATAAGCAGATCATAATGTTGCATACTGACTTTGTGTAGCGCTTGCACACCATCAGTGGCTTCATCAACATCATATCCTAATAGATTTAGCTGGCGTTTGAGTAATAGCCTGTTGGTCGGATGATCATCCGCGATTAATATGCTCAACTTTTCAGGTAGTGTGATGGGTTGTTCTGCTTTTGCCTCGACAGTCGCCACTTGCTGGCTAATTTCTACCGGGATTGTGATCGTAAATGTTGTTCCTATGCCTGGATGACTTTCTAATGACAAATCGCCCTGCATATTTTTAATTAATTCTTTGCAGATCATTAAGCCTAAACCAGAACCTGTTTGCTGACGACCTGCACTTGTTTGGCTGTAGCGTTTAAACAGTTGTTGTTGTTCTTCCTGCGATAATCCACTTCCAGAATCCATAATCGTCATTTTGATAACAGCGTGGTTGTCATCAATGTGACCCAGGGAGGTCGTAATTTTTACTGCCCCCTCGGTGGTAAATTTGAGAGCATTACTCAGTAAATTTGATAAGACCTGCTTAAACGCCTGAGGGTCGATCTTAACCAGGTAATGTTCAGGAAACGTACTGCTGCAACTTAATGCGATCGATTTGCTTGCAGCAATCGCACCGAAAGAGTGACAAGTGTTCTGGACTAAAGTAGGGATATCGACCCATTGTGGTTGAAGTTGATAGTTACCCGATTCAATTTTGTCGACATCAAGGATTTCACCAATTAAGCCGAGGAGTGATTGTCCGGTGGCGTAGGCAAGTGAAATCGCCTCCACCCGTTGCTCCTTGCTAAGACCAGAACCCGACAGAAGTTCCAGGAAGCCCATAATAGAGCTTATTGGTGTTCTTATTTCGTGACTCATCGTTGCCAGAAACTGACTTTTTGCTACGGTAGCCTTTATCGCTTTATTTTTTTCTACCTCGAGTGCATTAATTAGATCACGCGTTTCAGTAATATCTTGCCAACCACAAATATATACTGCATTGTCACTTGCAGGAAGATTGCATAATGTATGCCAGTGATTAATGCATCTTTTCTCGATGCCATTATCAATTTCAAATACCTGTGTGTATATTGTTCGATTTTCTTTCGTTTCTGCTGTGACTTCATGCGCATTAGAAAAAACATCTTTAAAGGGTGAGTCACTGTTTTCTAATGGTAACATTGCATTTTTGTAGTAATCCGCAGTGAAATAATGTTCAAAAGCACTATTATGACTAATGACATTACCTTGCCAGTTTACAACATAAGTTGGATTCGGTAAGGAATCCGAGAGTGCTTTTCGGAATGATATTTGGTTTTCTAAATCACCCTGAATGACTTTACGACGACGAACTGAGCGTAACAGGTAGAATCCCCATAAAAGGCTACTGCCAACTAATAAAACGGATAATGTCGTAACAATATAAAATTGCTCGCTATATAGGTCCCATGTGTCAATGGTCACATTGGGCATTTTAATCCATTTTTCCGTCAGGCGCAGAACTTCGCTTGGGGGAATTGCATTCAGTGCTTTATTAATAATATCCTTAAGTTCCGGTTCTCCGCGAGGAAAAGCGAACGAAAGCGATGCATTCGGAACGCCAGGAATAAGAAAATGATAAAGTTCATTAGGATAGTAATGATCGATCATGTAACGCGAATTTAGCTGTGTCGCGACCAGAGCATCAAGTTCACCTTCCTTAACCTTGTGAAATGCAGCGCTGGCATTATCGACCTGTATCCATTCAACCTCCGGATACATCTCTTTTAATTGCGAATGCAGCTCATAATAATATGGAATGGCAACTTTCATTCCTTTTTTTAATGTTTGTTCACTGTCAGGCGCTTTTTGCATGACAAAAACGTAAGGCGTTGTTATGAAGGCTTCAGCAAATAAAACATTATTTTCTCGATCTTCACTATAAATAGCGCCAGGTATTATATCCCATCCTCCGGGGCTAAGCTGTGTTCCAGCATGGATATTGTGTGAAACGGTGATCGGAGAAAAATTTAAACCTGTTTGCAAGGTAATAATATTAAGAATGTCCCCCATAACGCCCCGAACCGAGCCATTTTCATCCGTCATAGAATAGGGGGGCGAGTAAGGATTTTCCAGCACCTTTAAATTGGGATGCTGCTTAATCCACTGTTTTTCATGTTCAGTGAGTTCTAATGGTTTGTTCAGAAAGGCCAGGTTTCCTGTATCAAGCCAATTTTGTGATACTTCATAGCGAACTTCATTTGTTAAAGCATCAACAAATCTATTGAGTACTTCATTAAGAATGACAGATTCTTTTCTGGTCAAGAAAAAATTATATTGACGCGGCGAGTTATAATATTTCACTACATTTAAGGAGTGAGTGAAATAGCGGGAAATCATACTGCTGGTAATGATGTTACTACCAATAAAGTAATCATTGTGCCCAGCTGAGACGGATGCTAATGCCTGATATAAATTTGTAAAAGAGATAATTGTTGCTTTTGGAAATGATTGATGAATTACCTCGTCTGGGGGGTAATTTGCTACCCGAGCAATATTTACTGGTTTTGGTGAGGTAAGCGGTCGCATTGAGTCGTGAAGGGTGGTTACCAGCGCCGGAAAGGTAATTATCAATGGTTTGGTTGCAGCAATGTCATTATTAAGAGGCGGCGAAGTAACTAAATGTGATAACACTATATCGACTTCACCTTCTGCAAGCGCGTCCATTGCTTTTTGATGATCTGCGTATTCCCGGAGTGTTAATTTGATATTTAACGCTCTTTTTAAAAGATTTAAATAATCAGCATTAATACCACGAACCCGTTGCTGCGAATCGGTATGCAACAACGTAGCCGTTTGGGACTTATGTACTGCAATCACAAGATTTTTTTTGCTCGCTAACCAACGTAATTCCTTGTTGCTCAGACGTAGTGGATCAAGTGTGACACGGTTGTTACTACTGATGCCACGATATTCGATGTAATCTTCGTCTGCGAAACTTATGGTCGACCAAAGACCACAACAGAGAAGAAAAATATAGGGTAAAAACTTCATGTGGTTAGCCGATTTTGTTACGTTGTGCGAATGTGTAAAGATCCATCAGTGATTTACATTCTAATTTTTCCATCAGGCGACTTTTATAAGTGCTGACAGTTTTGTTGCTGATGAACATTTTTTCAGCAATGTCATTATTATCCTTGCCATCAAGAATATACCGCATGACACTAATTTCTTGTTTCGATAAGGAGTCGAGTTTTTGCTGGTCGGACGTTAAACTTCCAACAAACCGGTTGAGAGAGAAGGGGAAATAGCAGTAGCCATTTTTTGCAGCTTCAATAGCCGCAATGATATTGTTCATGCCTTCTTTTTTACTCACGAAACCATTAGCGCCAGCATCAGCACAATGTTTCCCGTAAAAATGGTCATTTTTAGCGGAGACGATAATAATAATTCCGCTATATTGGCGCTTCCTCAGCGTTTCTAACACCTGGATACCGTTAACTCCGGGGATATCGACATCAATGATGACGATATCAGGCTTAAGTGTTTCCACCCGCTGAACGGCACTTCCGCCTTCAGTCAACTCTGCTAAGATTTCAATATCGTTTTTGATCAATAAATTACGAATTGCTGCGATAGCAAGAGGATGGTCATCAATAATTATTGCGTTCATAGATTATTCCCTTTGCAATGAAGCATCTCCCTTCTCCCTGTAGTAATACAGACATAAGGCGTCATCTCATTTTCTCAATAAAAATAAGAAAATCTGAGCTTCCTTTAAGATAATTCGACAAGTATACCATATAAATAGTCGGCATAAATGAAATGTCAACAATAAAATCAGGGATTGTACCGATGATTTATAGTTTCAAGTTGGCACTATAAGTCTTCTTACTAATCCTACAGGCGTAAGAATTGTATTGCAAAAGCCACGGTTTAGTCCTCTGTTGTTTTTTTTGCACCTCATTTAAATTAGGCCTCCAACGTTCCTGGGATAATGTGCAACACATGCACTGTGTTTGATATGAAGAATGAATGCTCTTTTCATTCAATTCATAAATTTCATCTATGAGAAATGAGAGATAATAGTGGAACAGATTAATTCAAATAAAAAACATTCTAACAGAAGAAAATACTTTTCTTTATTGGCGGTAGTTTTATTTATTGCGTTTTCAGGTGCCTATGCCTATTGGTCAATGGAATTAGAAGACATGATTAGTACAGATGACGCCTATGTCACGGGGAATGCAGATCCAATTTCTGCACAAGTCTCAGGTAGTGTCACTGTCGTTAATCATAAAGATACGAACTACGTTCGACAAGGTGACATTTTAGTTTCACTGGATAAAACTGATGCCACTATCGCACTCAATAAAGCTAAAAATAATCTGGCAAATATTGTTCGGCAAACGAATAAACTATACTTACAGGATAAACAATACAGTGCCGAAGTCGCTTCAGCACGTATTCAGTATCAACAATCTTTAGAAGATTATAACCGTCGAGTACCGTTAGCGAAGCAGGGGGTTATTTCAAAAGAAACGCTGGAGCATACCAAAGATACGTTAATAAGTAGCAAAGCGGCATTGAATGCCGCTATCCAGGCTTATAAAGCGAATAAAGCTTTAGTAATGAACACACCATTAAACCGTCAGCCACAAGTCGTTGAAGCGGCGGATGCAACTAAAGAAGCCTGGTTGGCGCTTAAACGTACGGATATTAAGAGTCCGGTTACCGGCTATATTGCCCAGAGAAGTGTTCAGGTCGGCGAAACAGTGAGCCCCGGACAATCGTTAATGGCTGTCGTACCGGCACGTCAAATGTGGGTTAATGCCAACTTTAAAGAAACACAACTCACGGATGTACGGATTGGTCAATCGGTCAATATTATCAGCGATCTTTATGGTGAAAATGTTGTGTTTCATGGTCGGGTGACAGGGATCAATATGGGAACCGGCAATGCGTTCTCCTTATTACCTGCACAAAATGCGACAGGGAACTGGATCAAAATCGTTCAGCGTGTACCGGTTGAAGTTTCTCTTGATCCAAAAGAACTCATGGAACATCCCTTGCGTATTGGTTTATCGATGACAGCAACTATTGATACGAAGAACGAAGACATTGCCGAGATGCCTGAGCTGGCTTCAACCGTGACCTCCATGCCGGCTTATACCAGTAAGGCTTTAGTTATCGATACCAGTCCGATAGAAAAAGAAATTAGCAACATTATTTCGCATAATGGACAACTTTAATGGCAATCACTAAATCAACTCCGGCACCATTAACCGGTGGGACGTTATGGTGCGTCACTATTGCATTGTCATTAGCGACATTTATGCAAATGTTGGATTCCACTATTTCTAACGTCGCAATACCGACAATATCTGGCTTTCTGGGAGCATCAACAGACGAAGGCACCTGGGTTATCACCTCGTTTGGTGTAGCAAATGCCATTGCGATCCCTGTTACTGGCAGGTTGGCACAAAGAATAGGCGAATTAAGATTATTTTTACTTTCAGTAACCTTTTTTTCGCTGTCTTCATTAATGTGTAGCCTATCGACCAATCTTGATGTGCTGATATTTTTTAGAGTCGTTCAGGGGTTAATGGCGGGGCCGTTAATTCCACTGTCACAGAGTTTATTATTAAGGAATTACCCACCAGAAAAAAGGACATTTGCTCTGGCATTATGGTCAATGACCGTGATTATCGCTCCGATATGTGGGCCGATATTGGGCGGCTATATTTGTGATAACTTTAGCTGGGGTTGGATATTTTTAATCAATGTCCCTATGGGGATTGTCGTCCTGACATTATGCTTAACCTTACTTAAAGGAAGAGAAACTGAGACTTCACCGGTCAAAATGAATCTACCAGGACTGACCCTGTTAGTGCTCGGTGTTGGTGGCTTGCAAATTATGCTTGATAAAGGGCGCGATCTGGATTGGTTCAACTCGAGTACGATAATAATATTAACAGTAGTATCAGTTATTTCTCTGATCTCTTTAGTCATTTGGGAGTCGACCTCAGAGAACCCGATTCTTGATCTCAGTTTGTTTAAGTCCCGTAACTTCACCATTGGTATTGTGAGTATCACATGCGCGTATTTATTTTACTCTGGAGCGATCGTCCTTATGCCGCAGTTACTCCAGGAAACGATGGGGTATAATGCGATATGGGCCGGACTTGCTTATGCGCCCATCGGCATCATGCCACTATTAATTTCACCTTTGATAGGACGTTATGGCAACAAAATAGACATGCGGGTGTTGGTGACATTCAGTTTTTTGATGTATGCGGTTTGCTATTACTGGCGTTCTGTGACATTTATGCCAACGATTGATTTTACAGGTATCATTATGCCGCAGTTTTTTCAGGGATTCGCCGTTGCCTGTTTCTTTTTACCCTTAACAACGATTTCGTTTTCAGGCTTGCCAGATAATAAATTTGCCAATGCCTCGAGTATGAGTAATTTTTTTCGTACCTTGTCAGGATCAGTTGGTACGTCGTTGACAATGACGCTGTGGGGACGACGCGAATCGTTACACCATAGTCAGTTGACAGCAACCATCGATCAATTTAACCCCGTGTTTAATTCATCGTCACAAATTATGGATAAATACTATGGTTCGCTTTCAGGAGTTCTTAATGAAATTAATAATGAAATAACCCAGCAGTCACTTTCTATTTCTGCAAATGAGATTTTCCGTATGGCGGCTATTGCTTTTATCTTACTTACGGTTTTGGTTTGGTTTGCGAAACCGCCGTTTACAGCGAAAGGCGTTGGGTGATGATAAAAGGAGGGGGTTATAGCGGGTAAGACCGGGGATCTTAAGTCTGCGCCATCGGCAGCATCGCTCACCCAGGGAAAGGATTGCGATGCTGCGTTGAAACGTTATTAACGGCCTTTTGCCAGATATTGATTCATCTCTTCTTCCGGCACCATTCCACCTCCCGTCGCCCACACCAGATGAGTGGCATTACGCAATTGTTCTGCGCTGAAACCGTGCATCTGTTGGTAACTTACTGATGCACACACGCGCTGAGGTCCGGCCATACCCGCCAGTGCTGAAGGTTCAAGACGAATACCTTCTTCCTGAGCCAGCCAGCCAAGCATGTCATACATGGTTTGATCGCTAAGGGTATAGAAGCCATCCAGCAGACGCTCCATTGCCCGCCCGACAAAGCCTGATGCGCGACCAACTGCAAGGCCATCCGCTGCGGTAAGGTTGTCGATACCAATATCCTGAACAGAAATCTGATCGTGTAATCCTGTATGGACGCCTAACAACATACAAGGGGAGTGCGTTGGTTCGGCAAAAAAGCAGTGAACATGATCGCCAAACGCCAGTTTAAGCCCGAATGCGACGCCACCAGGACCACCGCCAACACCACACGGCAGATAGACAAACAGAGGGTTATCAGCATCGACGATACGGCCTTGCTGGGCAAATTGCGCTTTAAGACGCTGGCCAGCGACGGAATACCCAAGGAACAACGTGCGGGAATTTTCGTCATCAATAAAGAAACAGTTCGGGTCAGACTGCGCTGCTTTACGTCCTTCCTCGACGGCAACACCATAATCTTGCTCATATTCCACGACCGTAACGCCATGGCTGCGCAGTTTCGCTTTTTTCCATGCCCGGGCATCAGCAGACATATGAACTGTCACCTTAAAGCCAATGCGGGCGCTCATAATGCCGATTGATAACCCCAGATTTCCGGTTGAGCCCACAGCAATGCTGTATTGGCTAAAGAACTGTTTAAACTCCGGAGAAAGCAGTTTGCTGTAGTCATCATCAAGCGTCAGCAACCCCGCTTCCAGAGCCAGTTTTTCTGCGTGTGCCAGGACTTCATAAATCCCGCCGCGTGCTTTTATGGAGCCGGAAATGGGCAAATGGCTATCTTTTTTCAGTAACAGTTGCCCGCTGATCGGTTGTTGATATTCCTTTTCCAGCCGTTTTTGCATAGCCGGAATGGCAACCAGTTCTGATTCAATAATCCCCCCAGTGGCAGCAGTTTCAGGAAATGCTTTTGCCAGATAGGGTGCAAAACGGGATAAGCGCGCATGGGCGTCCTGAACATCCTGTTCGGTCAGGCCAACATAAGGTAAACCTTCAGCCAATGAGGTCGTGCCAGGATTAAACCAGGTGGTTTCTTTAAGAGCAACCAGATCCTTTACCAACGGATACTGGGCGATGAGCGAGTTCATTTTAGCGTTTTCCATAGTACGTCTCTTTGCGCTTAGATGATAAATGACAGCAGGAATGTGCCCGCCAGAGCGACGACTGAAGCGATAAATGTCGCTGTCGTATAGTATTTAAATGTTTCATTGAGCGTAGCGCCGCAATATTGCTTCACTAGCCAGAAAAGCGAGTCCGTAACGATCGTGCAGCCAATTGCACCTGAACCGATAGCAATCGCAATAATTTCCGGGCTGATGTCGGGATACAGCGGCAGCATGGGTGCAACAATTGCCGTTGCCCCCATCATTGCCACGGTAGCGGAGCCCACTGCCGCATGCAGAATAAGAGCCACTAACCAGGCCAGAAGAATCGGGTGCATATGCATATTGGAGAGAATAACTGCCAGCGTATCAGCGAGACTGCTGCTTTTTAAAATGGCGTTGAATGCGCCTCCGGCCCCGATAATCAGCAAAATATTAGCAATAGAACCGAAGCCATTTTCCGTATGTGTGAGCATCGTCCCCATGCTCATATGCTGGCGTATACCCAACACATAATAGGCGACAAACACGGCGATAAACATGGCAGTGATAGGGTTGCCAATAAACTCAACCAAGATATACAAACCACTCTCACGCGCCATATTCAATTCGGCAATCGTTTTAACCAACATCAGCGCAATGGGTAGCAGTATGGTGAATAACGTTGCGCCTAATGACGGTAGTGTTTTTTCATCGCGAACTTTGAGATCTGCAAACTCTGTGGGTACAGGTTTAAAGGGCAGTCGTTGACCCAGAAATTTAAGGAAAAGTGGGCCACCGATCAGTGATGCCATCAGCCCAACCAGCAAACCGTAGACGATCACCGAACCGATATCTGCGCCCAGCTTATTGGCAACATATAAAGCAGCCGGATGTGGAGGAACCACGCAGTGCACTGCCATCAATGCGGTACATAGCGGAATGGCAAGCTTTAATAATGAGGTATTGGTTTTTTTGGCAATTGAAAAAGCCAGAGGAATCAATAGCACGACGCCCACTTCAACAAACAGCGTGATGCCACAAATCAGGCCAACCAGCACCATAATGACATCAACTGAAAGCCAGCGGCAGCGTTGAAGTGTCAGACCAATTCTTTCTGCGGCCCCGGATACTTCCATCATTTTTCCCAGTATCGTGCCAAGGCCGATAACCGCTGCGAGGAACCCCAGCGTTCCGCCAATTCCACTTTCAATAGCATTTACCATATCCAGTGGCCCCATGCCCATCATCGTTCCCACGAAGAAGCTGGCCAGCAACAGCGCCAGAAACGGGTGGAATTTGAACTTCACGATGGTCAGTACAATTAACACGATGCTGATAAGCAGCGTGCTCACAACCCAGATTTGAGAGTGCATATCTCACCTTCCCCTGTGATTAACCTGATGATATTGGACAAAAAAACAACGCAGGCTGACAAACGATAAAATTTGCCTTTCACATGAGGTAAATTGCATCAATGGAGTGATTTACATCTAAAAATGAAGGTGAATTGAGATATGGTTCACTTTAGCTCATCTCATAGCTGAAATTTTGCCGCTATTTTTTTACACTTAAGCGAAAAATGAGGTGATTATGGAACCCCTTCGTGAAATAAGAAATCGGCTGCTTAACGGCTGGCAATTATCAAAAATGCATACTTTTGAAGTGGCTGCCAGGCATCAGTCCTTCGCCCTGGCGGCAGAGGAATTGTCGCTGAGCCCCAGTGCGGTAAGTCACCGTATCAATCAGCTGGAAGAAGAATTGGGCATTCAGTTGTTTGTTCGTTCCCATCGCAAAGTGGAATTAACGCACGAGGGGAAACGTGTTTATTGGGCGCTAAAATCGTCGCTGGATACCCTGAACCAGGAAATTCTTGATATCAAAAATCAGGAGTTATCGGGAACGTTAACTCTGTATTCCCGGCCCTCTATCGCCCAATGCTGGTTGGTGCCCGCATTAGGTGACTTTACACGCCGGTATCCGTCTATTTCGCTCACCGTGCTCACTGGTAATGACAACGTCAATCTGCAACGTGCCGGAATCGATTTGGCGATCTACTTTGATGATGCGCCGTCAGCGCAACTCACTCATCACTTTCTGATGGATGAAGAAATCCTGCCAGTATGTAGCCCGGAATACGCTCAAAGACATGCTTTAACCAACACGGTAATTAACCTGTGTCACTGTACGTTGCTCCATGACAGACAGGCATGGAGCAACGACTCCGGTACGGATGAATGGCATAGTTGGGCGCAACATTATGCGGTTAATTTGCCGACATCTTCTGGAATTGGCTTTGATCGTTCTGATTTAGCTGTTATTGCCGCGATGAATCATATTGGGGTGGCGATGGGAAGAAAACGCCTGGTACAAAAAAGGCTTGCCAGTGGTGAGCTCGTCGCGCCGTTTGGCGATATGACGGTGAAATGCCATCAGCATTATTACATCACCACATTACCGGGCAGGCAGTGGCCAAAAATTGAAGCGTTTATTACCTGGCTAAGAGAACAGGTAAAAACCACTTCATAATGAATAAAACCACGAGTTCCTGGTGTGCCTTATTCGGCCTGCTAGTTCGAATTTAATTTACGGTTTTTATGTGGTTTTAGGGATAAACACAAGGATGGTGTCCCCTGCAGACATCTACTTGAGGCGGCAGGGGGTTGATTAGAATGGTGTTTTTTAGATGTGAGAAATATTTTACCCGCTATTTTACCCATTGGCGCGGCTTAAGAGCTTATTTTTGAATTCACAATGGTCACGATATAACCATCTTGCTCGCCCGTGGATAACTTTGGCTTTAGGCAGGTCTCCGGACTTAATCCGGTCATAGATGAAGGTTTTACCAAAGCCAGTATCAGCCATGATGAATTTCAAATCAACCAGTGAATCAGGCTGTAGTTCGTGTTGCATGAGTGCTATCTCCGAATAGGGAATCGAACCTGCAAATCAGGCAATAAAAAACCGCCATCAGGCGGTTTGGTGTTCTTTCAGTTCTTCAATTCGAATATTGGTTATGTCTGCATTTGCTATCTGCGCCCATATCATCCAGTGGTTATAGCAGTCATTGATGTCCTCTGCTTCGATAACTCTGTTGAATGGCTCTCCATTCCATTCACCTGTGACTCGGAAGTGCATTTATCATCTCCATAAAGCAAAACCCGCCGTAGCGAGTTCAGATAAAAGAAATCCGCATTAAGCGGCGTCGGTGAATTCAAATAAAAAACCGGCTTGCGCCGGCTCTCTCATCTTTCTGTCTACCCATGCTGATATCGATGGCGGGTGCACCTTTTCAATAGCAGCGCGAAGTACAGCTGTACGTGCCAGTTTGTCGATAATCTCAGGAAATCGCTTCTCTGTCTTCGGTACGTTAACAGCAACATTAGTAGAATCCGCACTGGCGAACGGATACATACCAAGAACTCTCACGTCGAGCATTCGAAGACCATGAATTTTCACTTTCAAATTACGATTGATATAAAGCTCAGTGAAAACTTCATCCATTCTCTGTTCCCACCATTTAGAGCGTATGTGCCTGTGTGGGCCGCAGCATCCAATCGCCACCCATTCAAATTTGCCAGAAAGGCGTAAAAGACGTTCAATTGATTCGTCGGTATGCCAGACAGGAACCGCTTTTGATTTTAGCCAATCAGGAACCAACTCAATCTGCTCGTCGTTTTCTGCCTCTGTCCCTTCGATAACGTCAGGTATAAGAAACCATTCAATTCTGCTGAACCACTTCCCAACAAAATCGTAGAATTTTGCTCGTCTCTTACTCCAGTCTACCGGAGTGCCTTTCTTTAATGCTTTCATCCAGTCGCTAAAAGCGCCGTTATCAAGGCGTATATCACAAGGGAACATGGCAATCTTTTTCATCTGCTCTGGTCTGGCGAATGAAACAAAAGCCCCACCATCACGGTAAAGGGCTTTAATCAGCATATCTGTGGGGGCATGCTCATCCCCCCATATTGGGCTGCCGTGAAAGTGGATGGCCATATTATCCCCATATAAAAGAAATCCCCGCGAGTGCGAGGATTGTTATTCATTGCCGATATTCACCTTTATCGCGAATACCTTTACCGGTTTATCACCGAAGTGCGGATGTGTGATTGTCTTGATTTCATATCCGTCGTACGGGACGTCAATTCTACGGCTGGAATCTTCGCGCTTCGGATATCCCTTTGTGATAATCAGGCGGTCATACTCGCGGAACATAATTCGCTTATTCCAGTAGTCATTACATAGGCGATACTCTTCCGTTTTATCTCCGCGAATCATGGAATCGAAGTATTCACCTTTGACGGCAAGTTGCAGGTTAGCCACGGTTAACCTCCAGTTGTGGTGCTGCTTCTATAGCAGCCCTGTAACCAGCAGCATGACCGCGAAAGTTAGCAATCTCTGATAGCCACGCTTTAATCATGGCCTGAGTTGGCTCCTTCGGCACCATAACCCAACCATCCGGAGTTACCGGAGAGTTGCCAGCCTGAACAGTAGGCATATCAGGACCTTTACGAATCGCCCTGGCAAGATCGATTGGGTCGTCGTACAACCAGTCACCTGTTTGCGGATGATTGGCTTCTGCCAATTGTGCAGCCCACTCCAGGCCGTCTTTGTGTCCTTGAAGATAGTCCAGCGGCAACTCATCATGTTCACTTACAGGTTCGGCCCCATGAAGCATAGCGGCGCGGCATGCGTTCCAGCCTTGAGCCTTAGCTATTGCCACAACTGCATCGGTAAAGAACATTCTCGTGGTATCTGGCTCCGGCATTTCATCCGGCACCGCTTGCTGCGTTAACCGTGGAGCCGTCAGCGACTCCAATTCAGCAATCCGCTTCTCTGCTGCTTCCAGTTCATCAAGTAGCGCCAGCACGGTAGCTGGACTGGCTGCGGCGATGAATTCAGCATTGGCCTGCTGTTCCATTTGGAAATCTTCATCGAAGCCGCTTTCTGGATGCGCTCCTTCAATTCTGCAAATGGGAATATATCCAGCAATTTCACGATGAATTAGCGCATCATCACAATCAAATCGGCTCTCTCCATATTCGAGCGACCACACCCCACACGTTGCTTTCTCTGCCTTGTCACGCAGTGCCTGATAGTCAATCTTGCTCACTGGTTGCCTCCTTTGCGAATCTGTTCCGCCCATTCTTCAAGGGATTTCTCCGCATATTCACCAGATAGGCCATCAATCGGATGCGCTTCATTAGCCAACTCTTCTTTCGCTGACAAAATCATGCGTGTAACGTCGAAAACTTCACGCAAAGACTTATTGATAAATCCGTGATTGAACGCAGCAGCAAGACGGCTGGCGGTATAGTTAATCCCCTCGTTGCGTGCTTCCGCACGTACTTCAGCCAGGAAAGCGTCGGTAGCTGGGGTTTGGACTTTTTCGTATTGGTATTCCGTATCGCCAAGGTCGTTAATTATGTTTCTCACCAGGTTGGACTCCACAGCCTTCAGCCCAGCATTCTCAGCAGCCAGCGCTGAAAACTTCTCGTGTGCCAACTTAACAGCTGCATCAGCCTGCTTAATTGACTCAATCGCTTTCTGGTGGTCTTCGTACAGAGCCGAAATCTTGGCCTCCGCTTCAGCAAATTTACGCACCAGATATTCAGCGTTTGTTTCGTTAACCTTTAAATCTCGTGGAATGCATTTACCTTTCAGAAATCCATCCATCTCAATTAGTGTCATTTGTTTCATTTCTTCCCACTCCGCAACATCGCATTCAGATACTTGTTTTGATTCACTGATGGAAAAGAATTTCTCTTAAGTAATTCCTCTCTCGATGGCATTGGCTTTACGCGTTGGCGAATAATCATTTCTGCCGGAAGAATGCCGGGATTGTATGCAAGTCCTCTCATGGTAAATTCCTCAGTCATTACTGATAGCGCCATAGCGTGAGCGGTAATTACGCAGGCGCGGGTCGATATATTCAGGGAAGTGGGTATATGTGGATTTGCGGAATGGTCGGATTGATGTTTCGTTTATTCGGTCTTTTTCCTGTTTTTCTGCGAGTTGTATATCGCGTCGGTACTTCCGTTCTTCTTTTGTTTCTGGTGGCAGAGAAAGAAACGCGTCGAGATTATTCTTGATATTTTCCAGCACCTCCGATATGGAATTGCCGGAACAGCGGCGCGGGTCGTCCGCACCATATAGAGGCGCTGGCATGGTTTTCTCCTGTTGATTATTTAGCTAACTTTTTCCAGATCGCTGAAACGTATTTGGCTTGGTGGATGGCATCATCAAGCGCGTTGTGGCGAGTTCCTTTGAATGGCATATCTCGCTTAGGATCGAATCCTATTACCTTCCCAAGTTCGACGATTGTTATTACGTCGCGGTCATTCCACCACTGCCACGGAACTGGCTGCCCTGTCAGCGAATAACTGTTGCGGAGAATAACGCAGTCAAATGATGCTCCATTCCCCCAAACCTGAACGAGTTTGTGGTTGGCGTTCTTTATGATGAATTCAGATAACCATGAAAGAGCCGTTGAAAGCTCCTGAGTGTTGCTGGTTAGCGATTTTCTGGCTTCTTCACTCTGTTCCAGCCACCATAAAATCGTTGAAGCGTCAGGACGCGCCAGATATCGCATTGATGACTCAAGCGAGATATTTACCGAGAACTCTTCTCCTGTTTCTCCGGTATTCGGGTCAAAGAATACCGCCCCAATAGAAATAACTGGCGCGTATGGCCCGTTGCCCATTGTTTCAAGGTCAACCATCAAGTGATTCATGTAAGTCCTTAAATTGCGTGAATAGCGTGACGAGGGAAAGGGAGAGTTACTGGTGCAAAGGGGATATCGTCGTCAAAATCCATCGGAGGTTCGTTGTGTTGTGCTGGTGATGATTGCTGCTGTGGCTTCTGTGATTGCCTGCTGGCTGCTTGTTGTTTGCTGTCGCCAATGCCGCCAAGCATTTGCATCACGCCATTAATTCCGACATGAACCTCGGTTGCTGGTGGTTTCGGTTGCTTCCGTTTGACGTCGATGCTGGTCAATGAATACGACCCCATGGACGATCGTCAGCGTATTGCTATTGAACCAATATACGACCCGTCGCGCTCTGTGTGGTTTGACCCTGACGCTAAGAAGTACGACAAATCTGACGCGTTGTGGGCGTTCTGCATGTATTCGTTGTCACCTGAAAAATATGAGGCTGAATACGGAAAGAAACCTCCTGCTTCTCTGGATGTAACGTCTATGACCAGTTGGGAATATGACTGGTTTGATGCAGATGTTATTTACATAGCGAAGTATTACGAAGTTCGTAAAGAGTCTGTTGACGTCATCAGTTATCGACATTCAATCACTGGAGAGATTGCAACATACGACAGTGATCAGGTTGAAGATATTGAAGATGAACTGGCAATAGCTGGATTTCAGGAAGTGGCAAGGCGCTCAGTGAAGCGCCGTCGTGTGTATGTATCCGTAGTGGATGGTGATGGTTTCCTTGAGAAACCTCGACGTATTCCTGGTGAGCATATCCCCCTCATCCCGGTTTATGGAAAACGCTGGTTCATTGATGACATTGAGCGTGTCGAAGGGCACATTGCAAAAGCAATGGATCCACAGCGTTTGTACAACCTTCAGGTTTCAATGCTGGCTGATACTGCAGCGCAAGACCCCGGTCAGATCCCTATAGTTGGCATGGAGCAAATTCGTGGACTTGAGAAGCACTGGGAGGCTCGCAACAAGAAACGCCCAGCGTTCTTGCCGTTGCGCGAAGTGAGAGATAAATCTGGCAACATTATCGCTGGAGCTACCCCGGCAGGATATACACAGCCTGCGGTTATGAATCAGGCATTGGCTGCATTACTACAGCAAACCAGTGCTGATATTCAGGAGGTTACAGGCGGCAGTCAGGCCATGCAGCAGATGCCAAGTAATATTGCTCAGGAAACGGTTAACAACTTGATGAACAGAGCAGATATGGCTTCGTTTATCTATCTGGACAATATGGCGAAAAGTCTTAAACGCGCTGGTGAAGTATGGCTGTCAATGGCGCGTGAAGTGTACGGTTCAGAGCGTGAAGTGCGCATCGTTAACGAAGATGGAAGTGATGATATCGCTGTCCTGAGCGCACAGGTTGTTGACAGGCAAACAGGGGCTGTTGTTGCGTTAAATGACCTTTCTGTCGGTCGATACGATGTGACGGTTGATGTTGGACCAAGCTACACAGCACGACGTGATGCAACGGTTTCTGTACTGACAAATGTCCTTAGCTCTATGCTTCCAACAGACCCAATGCGCCCGGCAATTCAGGGTATTATTCTGGACAATATCGATGGCGAAGGCCTTGATGACTTCAAAGAGTACAACCGAAACCAACTGCTGATATCTGGTATTGCAAAACCACGCAATGAGAAAGAGCAGCAGATTGTTCAACAGGCGCAAATGGCAGCACAAAGCCAGCCAAATCCTGAAATGGTTCTCGCTCAGGCGCAAATGGTAGCAGCGCAGGCAGAAGCGCAAAAAGCAACTAACGAAACTGCTCAAACTCAAATCAAAGCATTTACTGCCCAGCAGGATGCGATGGAGAGTCAGGCAAACACTGTCTATAAACTGGCTCAAGCCAGAAACATCGATGACAAAGCAGTGATGGAGGCAATACGCCTTCTGAAAGATGTCGCCGAGTCACAACAACAGCAATTCCAGTCACCACCACAGTCACCGGCAGACTTAATGCCGAGTTAACCAGGAGTAATCAATGGAAAACGAACTGATCATCGACGGTCAGGTTATTGACCTGTCTGAAACACAGGAAAATGCAGAAGAAACCATCATCCAAACAGAGTCACAGCCTGAGAATGAAAGCCAGGATGACAACGGAAAAGAGATGGCAACTGATCCTGAAAAAACCGAAGAGACACCAGAAGATTACGCCTTGCGTATTGGTGATGAAGAAATTCAGCTTAACGCTGACGATGATGATCACATTGACGGGCAACCTGCACCGCAATGGGTGAAAGATCTTCGCAAAGGCTTCAAAGAAACACAGAAAGAAAACCGTGAGTTGCGACGCCAGCTTGAGGAAGCATTAGCCAAGCCTGCGGAACATCAGCAACCACAACCAGACGCTATTCCACCAAAACCGACTCTTGAGTCGTGTGATTATGACGAACAGGCGTTTGAACAGGCATTGACTGATTGGCATGAGAAAAAAGGCCGTGTCGAACAGCAGCAGCAACAAAAACTACGTCAGCAACAGGAATACCAGCAGCGTTTCCAGCAAAGGGTAGAAGCGCATAAACAACGGGCAGCCAAACTTCCTGTGAAAGATTATCAGGAAATGGAAGCCATTGTTCTTAGTGAGCTACCACCAATTCAGCAGGAAATCATCATTCACTGTGCAGACGAAGGCTCTGAACTACTCGCCTATGGCTTAGGTAAGAGCCAGCAATTACGCCAGCGTGTAGCCGCTGAGACAGATCCAATTCGCGCAGCATTCCTCTTGGGGCAGATTAGCAAACAGGTAAGCCTTGCTCCAAAACCAAAGAAAGCCATCAAGCCAGAGCCGGAAGTACGTGGTGGCGGTGCTGATGCGAAACAAGACGAATTCAACAAATTATGCCCCGGCGCAAAAATCGAATAAGGAAAAGATAAATGCATAACAATCTCGATAGTAACGTCAGTCAAATCGTTCTGAAAAAATTCCTTCCGGGTTTTATGTCAGATTTAGTTCTGGCGAAAACCGTAGACCGTCAGTTGCTGGCAGGTGAAATCAACTCCAGCACTGGCGATAGCGTTAGCTTTAAACGTCCGCATCAATTCTCATCCCTCCGTACTCCCACTGGTGATATTTCAGGGCAAAATAAAAACAACCTGATCTCAGGTAAAGCTACGGGGCGTGTAGGTAACTACATCACTGTTGCTGTTGAATATCAGCAACTGGAGGAAGCGATCAAGCTTAACCAACTGGAAGAAATTCTCGCGCCTGTTCGCCAGCGAATCGTTACCGACCTTGAAACAGAGCTTGCTCACTTCATGATGAATAACGGTGCGTTGTCACTTGGTAGCCCAAATACTCCAATCACCAAATGGTCTGATGTTGCGCAGACGGCATCTTTCCTGAAAGACCTCGGCGTTAATGAAGGTGAAAACTATGCTGTAATGGATCCATGGTCTGCACAGCGACTTGCTGATGCGCAGACTGGTTTGCACGCTTCAGATCAATTGGTTCGTACTGCATGGGAGAATGCGCAGATCCCAACCAATTTTGGCGGCATTCGCGCACTGATGTCTAATGGGCTTGCCTCTCGTACGCAGGGGGCATTTGGCGGAACACTGACAGTCAAAACACAGCCAACTGTTACCTATAACGCAGTTAAAGACTCATACCAGTTCACTGTAACATTGACCGGAGCGACAACCAGCGTTACAGCTTTCCTGAAAGCTGGTGATCAGGTTAAATTCACCAATACCTACTGGCTGCAACAGCAGACCAAACAGGCGTTGTATAACGGAGCCACACCAATTAGCTTCACTGCAACGGTTACTGCTGATGCTGATTCAGACAGCAGTGGCGATGTGACGGTTACGCTTTCTGGTGTTCCGATTTATGACACTACAAACCCGCAGTACAACTCTGTAAGTCGTCAGGTAGCGGCAGGCGATGCCGTATCTGTAGTAGGCACTGCTAGCCAGACAATGAAGCCAAACCTGTTCTATAACAAGTTCTTCTGTGGACTTGGCTCTATCCCACTGCCGAAACTGCACAGTATTGATTCTGCTGTTGCAACATATGAAGGTTTCTCCATCCGCGTACATAAATACGCAGATGGCGATGCCAACGTGCAAAAAATGCGCTTCGACTTACTGCCTGCATATGTGTGCTTTAACCCTCACATGGGCGGTCAGTTCTTCGGTAATCCGTAATAACAAGGGGCTTACGCCCCTTTTATGTTTTAAGGAAACAATATGGATCGCATGAGTGTATTCCTTGCCGCAGATAACGAATCCGGGCATGTACAGGCCGTTATCACAGAAAAAGACTTCAAGTTTTTCGAAAAGTTGGGCTTTGTTGCCTCAGTTGATGAATTGAAACCGACCAGTAAGCGAGGTCGTAAGGCGGCAGACAATGGCAACAGTACTGACAAAGGGTGAGATCGTCCTTTTTGCGCTTCGTAAGTTTGCTATTGCTTCTAACGCATCGCTGACTGATGTTGAGCCGCAATCAATTGAAGATGGTGTAAATGATCTGGAAGATATGATGTCCGAGTGGATGATTAACCCCGGCGACATTGGTTACGCTTTCGCAACTGGAGATGATCAGCCATTACCAGATGATGAGTCAGGTCTTCCAAGAAAATACAAACACGCAGTAGGCTATCAGTTATTGCTGAGAATGCTATCTGATTACAGCCTTGAACCAACTCAGCAAGTTCTCAGTAACGCCCAACGCTCATATGATGCCTTGATTACCGACACTCTGGTTGTTCCTTCAATACGACGACGTGGAGATTTTCCTGTAGGACAGGGTAATAAATATGACGTGTTCACATCTGACCGATATTATCCAGGCGATCTCCCTCTGATTGATGGCGATATCCCAAACGCATAGGTGAATAAATGCCTATTCAGCAACTTCCGCTTATGAAAGGTGTCGGCAAAGACTTTCGAAACGCCGACTATATCGACTATCTGCCAGTGAATATGCTGGCAATTTTGATATAATAAGTACATGAAAAATCGAAACTTTAAGGAGTAGATATGCTTTCTGAGAATGCTAAAGATATACCTGGATTTGAAGGTGTTTATGCCGTAACAGAAGATGGCAGGGTGTATTCTCACTCACGTGTTGTTAAGGCTGCGCATGGCAGCACGCAACTCAGAAAGGGGCGCTGGTTAAAGCCTAAAATAAATCAGGGAAGGGTGCTTTATAATATCGGAGCAAAATGGACTTTTGCCCATCGAATCGTTGCAATGACATTCCTGCCAAATCCTGAAAACAAGCCTCAGGTAAATCATATTGATGGCAATCCACTCAATAATAACGTCAATAATCTTGAGTGGTGCACTCAAAGCGAAAACATCAAACATGCATACGCCACCGGATTAAAGAAACCAATCAAGTTTTTCGGAACCAAGCACCCAAAGCACAAGTTGAGTGATGACGATGTTCTTGCAATCAAGTCATCAAAAGAAAGCTTGTCAGTAATTGCGGCTAAGTACGGAATATCTAAGACCTGGGCAAGTAGGCTAAAGCGTGATGCTAACTGGGTTCATATAAAGGCTGATTCCAATGGCAATACAACAACTACCACTAATGAAGGGATTGGGGAAAAGTGCGGTTAATGCTGATTATATAGACCAACTTCCAGTCAATCTTTTAGCTACGCCCAAGGAGGTGTTGAATTCATCGGGATATCTTCGCTCATTCCCGGGCATTGCCAAACGCTCTGATGTGAACGGTGTATCTCGCGGCGTCGAGTACAACATGGCGCAGAATGCTGTTTATCGCGTGTGTGGTGGCAAACTGTATAAGGGCGAAAGTGAGGTCGGTGATGTTGCCGGAAGTGGTCGAGTATCAATGGCTCATGGTCGGACATCTCAGGCTGTAGGCGTTAATGGTCAACTGGTCGAGTATCGTTATGATGGCACGGTTAAAACCGTCTCAAACTGGCCTACAGACAGCGGATTCACTCAGTATGAGTTAGGTTCAGTCCGCGACATTACACGCTTACGTGGGCGTTATGCGTGGTCAAAAGACGGCACGGATTCATGGTTTATCACTGACCTTGAAGACGAATCGCATCCTGACCGCTACAGTGCACAATATCGTGCCGAGTCTCAGCCGGACGGCATCATCGGTATCGGGACATGGCGAGACTTCATCGTCTGCTTTGGTTCATCGACTATTGAATATTTCTCCCTGACTGGTGCAACCACTGTTGGTGCCGCTTTGTATGTCGCACAGCCATCGCTGATGGTGCAGAAAGGTATTGCTGGGACTTATTGCAAAACTCCATTCGCTGATTCGTATGCGTTCATCAGCAATCCGGCAACAGGTGCGCCGTCTGTATACATCATCGGCTCAGGTCAGGTGTCACCAATCGCCAGCGCGAGCATTGAGAAAATCCTCCGCTCCTACACTGCTGATGAACTGGCTGATGGCGTGATGGAATCGCTGCGATTTGATGCGCATGAGCTGCTGATTATCCATCTTCCGCGCCATGTTCTGGTGTACGACGCATCTTCAAGCGCCAATGGTCCGCAATGGTGTGTGTTGAAAACAGGCCTGTATGACGATGTGTACCGCGCTATCGACTTCATTTACGAAGGCAATCAGATAACGTGCGGCGATAAGCTGGAGTCCGTGACCGGGAAATTGCAATTCGACATCAGCAGCCAGTACGACAAGCAACAGGAACATATTTTATATTCTCCTTTAATAAAGGCAGATAACGTTTTAATAAATGACCTTGAATTAGAAACATCTGGCGGCGTGTGTGATAGAATAGATAGAATATTTATATCAGCAACTACAGATGGAATTAATTACGGTCGTGAGCAAATGGTCGTATTACAAAAACCATTTGTATATGACAATCGCGTTTTATGGCGAAAAGTTGGTCGAGTTAGACGCCTCATTGGATTTAAATTCAGAGTTATTGCAAAAGGTCCTGTTACATTATCAGGCCTTTCTATTCGTGTAACATAAATCGAAACTAAAGGAGTAGATATGTTGAGTGAAAACGCAAAAGATATTCCTGGATATGAAGGTTTATATGCCGTAACAGAGGATGGGCGAGTATATTCTCACTCACGTGTTGTTAAGGCTGCTCATGGCAGCACGCAACTCAGAAAGGGTCGGTGGCTAAAACAACACGAGAATAATAAAGGTTATCTATATTTGCCACTTAGTGTTGATGGAGTTAAAGTAAAATGGCTTGTGCATAGGCTTGTCGCTCTTGCTTTCGTCCCCAATCCAGAAGGCAAGCCGTTCATAAATCACATAGATAACAACCGAAAAAATAATAATGCTTCTAATTTAGAGTGGTGTACTCAAAAGGAGAATATGAAGCATTGCTCATCTCAAGGCAGGGTGAAGTTTCCGGCTTTAAAAGGAGAAAATAATCCAATTTCAAAGCTCTCATATGAGCAAGTAATAGAAATAAAGAAATCAAAGGGAGTTAATCAAAGAGAGCTTGCTAAAAAATACTGTGTCAGTCAGACGGTGATTCACAATATCCAGTCTGGTAAATCGTGGAGGCATGTTAATGGCTGATTCGAATCTCAATGAGCCGGTAACAATTCAGGCTACACGACTCGATACATCAATCCTTCCACGCAATATCTTCAGCCAGTCTTACCTGCTGTATGTCATTAATCAGGGGGCTGATGTCGGCGCAATTGCCGGGAAGGCAAATCAGGCTGGTCAGGGCGCTTACGATGCTCAGGTGAAAAACGATGAACAGGATGTCGAACTGGCTGACCACGATGCAAGAATCACCGCAAACACAAAAGCGATAAATCTCCTTGAGGTCAGGTTAACAACCGCCGAAGGGAAGATAGTCGTACTGCGTAGCGATGTTGATTACTTGCTGGATGAGGTTATCGATATTCAGGCGCATCTGGTCACTGTTGACCAAAGACTGGATGGCGTAGAAAGCGATGTATCTGACATTAAGAGTGATTACGTATCGAAAACCGTAACCGAATCGCAGTCTCTTGCGTCACCGCTGGATGTAAAAACATCATATTCAGTTGATGGAATTCAGGTCGTTGGAGCAAGGCAGACCGGATGGACTGCAGCCACAGGTACACCTCTTCTTGGCTCATTCAACGCTAACCAGTCATACACGGTCGGCACTACGTACACGCAATCCGAAGTCGCGGCTCTCGCTACAGGTTTGCAGCAGGCGCGGCAGCGTATTCTGGCGCTTGAAACAGCACTTAGATTACATGGGCTGATTGACTGATGATTACATTCAAACCAACGCGAAACATCGACCTGATCGAAGCAGTAGGAAATCACCCTGACATTATCGCCGGGAGCAACAACGGCGATGGATACGACTACAAACCTGAATGCCGTTACTTTGAGGTGAACGTGCACGGGCAGTTCGGCGGCATTGTTTACTATCAGGAGATTCAGCCGCTGACATTCGATTGCCACGCCATGTACCTGCCAGAGATTCGCGGCTTCAGCAAGGAAATCGGGCTGGCGTTCTGGCGATACATTCTGACTAACACCACCGTTCAGTGCGTCACATCGTTCGCTGCACGCAAATTCCGCCACGGTCAGATGTACTGCGCAATGATTGGCCTTAAGCGTGTAGGAACCATCAAGAAATACTTTAAAGGCGTGGATGACGTGACTTTTTACAGCGCCACACGCGAAGAACTAATCGACTTCCTGAATCACGGGAGATAGCCATGTTATATGCATTTAAGCTGGGCAGAAAACTGCGCGGCGAGGAACCTTATTGCCCTGAAAAAGGCGGGAAAGGTGGCAGTTCTGATAAAAGCGCAAAGTATGCAGCAGAAGCTCAGAAGTATGCCGCAGACCTGCAAAATCAGCAGTTCAACACCATCATGAATAACCTGAAGCCGTTTACTCCTCTGGCTGAGAAGTATGTCGGCAGCCTCGAGAACTTATCGTCTCTGGAGGGGCAAGGTCAGGCGCTTAACCAGTATTACAACTCTCAGCAGTACAAAGATCTTGCTGGTCAGGCTCGCTATCAGAGTCTGGCGGCAGCGGAAGCAACAGGTGGATTAGGTTCCACCGCAACCAGTAATCAGTTAGCAACAATCGCACCAACGCTTGGTCAGCAATGGCTATCTGGTCAGATGAACAACTACCAGAATCTGGCAAATATTGGTCTTGGCGCACTGCAAGGTCAGGCAAACGCCGGGCAGACATATGCCAACAACATGAGTCAGATTTCGCAGCAAAGTGCGGCTCTTGCAGCGGCAAATGCCAACAGACCATCAGCAATGCAATCTGCTATTGGCGGGGGTGCGTCTGGTGCTATTGCTGGGGCTGGACTTGCGAAATTAATTGGTTCATCAACTCCGTGGGGTGCTGGTATCGGTGCTGGTATCGGTCTGCTTAGTTCACTGCTTTATTAAGGGGTAATCAATGGCTACGTGGCAACAGGGTATTAATTCTGGTGGTTTTCTGGCTGGAATTGGTGCGCAAAATGAGAATGCGCCAAAGGCAAGCGACATTAACGCAACGCTTGGTCTGATCCGCGAAAACAATGAACTGGCTCGCTCAGGTGCAAATAACGTTGGTCTGACAGGTCTTCGAGGTCTGGCTGGAGTTGCTGATATTTATAAGCAGCAGCAACAGCAGGAGCGTAAAGCGGCATTCCAGAAAGGTTATGCAGATGCTTATGCGTCCGGCGACAGGGAGCAGATGCGTAATCTTATTACAGCATTCCCAGAAGAGTTTGAGGAAGTCCGTAAAGGGATGAGTTATGTCGATGATGCTCAAAGGGATGATTATGGCAATCTGGCGCTCAAAGCACAGGTAGCCTCATCGCTTGGTCCGGGCGCATTTGGCAGGTTCATGATGGATAATGAGCAGGAGATGCGTCGTTTAGGTATCCCTCCAGAAACTATTGCTGAAATGCAGGTTAATGACCCGCAGGGCTTCCAGCATTTCGCAGGTAATCTGGCGCTGTTTTCTCTCGGTCATGAGAAGTACTTCGATATCAAAGATCGAATGGAAGGTCGGGATATTGAGCGCGGCGAGTTGGCAGAGACGATTCGCAGCAATAAAGCTGGGGAAGGTTTACAGGCGCAAAGCATTGCTGTTAGCCGTGAAAACTCTCTGCGCACTGCTGGAGGTGCTGTTCCTGCATCTGTTAAAGAATATCAATATTTCAACAGCCTGTCTCCAGAGCAACAAAAGACATATCTTCGTGTTCGAGGCCGTCCTGCTGCTGGCGGGGAGAATGTTGTGCAACTGGCAGATGGTAGAACGGTAACGGTTGGTAGGAAGCTTCACGGCGCTGGTGCTAATGCGTTCTACGAAGGAATAGACAACGAGGGCAATATGATTCGCGTCCCCGCAAGTTCTATTGCTGCTCCGGCTACATCGGCAGCTAATGCACAGAATTACGAAATGAAGAAAGATCTTGATGCAATTTCTGGCGCATCAATTGACGATCTTGGCTTCATGACAGGTATTACAGGTTCTTCAGGTTCTTTTGCTCTTGGTGCAGATATTCGTAGCCGGGCATCTGGTGTTGAGGAGAGGACGCTATACAACGCTGCACAGCGAATCATGGGCAAAATGCAAAATCAGGGGATTGCAGCAGCCCGAGATATGGGGGCATCTGGCATCAACACCGAAGCAGAGGCCAATAGGTATTTTCAGGGTATGCCAAAGCCTGATTTCTCAAGCCCTGAAGCACTGCAACAATCAATGCGCGACATTCAGCAATATACCGACAATTACAACCAGCAATATAACGTTAATGTTGGTAATGGCGGGAAGAAATCATCAAGGCAACAGCCAGCTACTCAGCAATCAGCAGGAGGTAGCTACACGTCAAAATCAGGCATTCAATTTACGGTGGAATGATGAAAGTAACTGCAAACGGTAAGACATTTACCTTCCCTGATGGTACGAGCACGGAAGATATTGGCACCGCCATTGATGAGTATTTTGCTGGTCAGTCAGCGCCAACACAACAAGGTGTTCAGCAATCGCCAGCAGACAACTCACTTGCATCAGGATATACACAGCTTGCCACTCAGCAGAAGGAAGGACTAGATCGCTCTGCTGAGCAAGGGGCTGTTTTAGGTGCTGCAATGCGCGATGCCGTTACCGGTGAAAGCCGAATGACACCAGAAATGGAGAGACTGCAAAATGTTGGGGCTGCCCCTGAGTTGAACTCACTAAGCATGGATGCCCTGAAGGCTGGATGGTCTCAACTTTTCGGCTCCGAGGCGTCTCAGGAAAAGATTCTTCAGAGTATGGGGGCGAAATTAAGGCAGGATGAGAAGGGTAACACTATCGTTTCCCTGCCATCCGGTGATTATGCCCTGAACAAGCCAGGTTTATCACCGCAAGACCTGACTTCGTTTCTTGCTAATGCGTTAGCGTTCACACCAGCGGGCAGGGCTGGAACGGTGCTTGGTGCCATAGGGAAATCAGCTGCTACAGATTTAGCACTACAGGGTGGCACCAGTCTTGCTGGAGGAGAAGATATTGATCCTGCACAAACGGTAATTTCTGCTGGCATTGGTGGTGTTGGCAAGGGGCTGGAAAATACAGTTAGTGCGGTTTCCAGGGCTGTTCGCGGTGAGATGTCACCGGAAGCAAAGGCTGCTGTCGATTTTGCGTCGGAAAGAAACCTGCCGTTAATGACCAGTGACACGCTGAAAGATAAAACCTTTATGCAGGGGCAGGCCCAAACATTAGGCGAAAGAGTTCCTTTTTTTGGAACCGGTAAGAACCGACTGAATCAACAACAAGCACGAGAAAATTTAGTCAGAACATTTAGCGATGGTCTGGGGGGAATTTCAGATAAACAGCTTTATGAGTCTGCGACTAAAGGGCAGCAAAAATTCATTGAGGCAGCAGGAAAGCGATATAACCGCATAATTGACGCTATGGGGGATACCCCTGTCGATCTCTCAAACACGGTAAAAGCTATCGACAATCAGATTGCCGTGTTAAGCCGCCCGGGCAAATCTCAGGATAGAGCCGCGGTAAAAGTCTTGCAGCAATTTAAAGACGATATCACCAGCGGACCAAATGACCTGCGTCTGGCGAGGGAAAACAGAACCGATCTTCGAAAGCGATTTATGGCGTCATCTGACACTGTTGATAAAGATACGCTCCAGAAAGCCAGCGATATTGTCTACAAGGCATATACAGCGGATATGAAAAAAGCAGTATCCCAAAAACTAGGCTCAGAAGAAGCTGCCAATATGTCTAGGGTTGATCGCTCATGGGCTAGATTCAATGACATGATGGGAAGAACGCGCGTTCAAAAGGCAATAGCCAGCGGCAAGGCTACACCTGAGGATGTAACAAAACTCGTTTTTAGCCAAAACCCATCAGAACGTTCTCAGCTTTACAGGCTTCTGGATGACAATGGTAGGCAAAACGCACGAGCAGCCATAGTTCAGAATGCTGTAGATAAGGCGACTGATCCGTCTGGAAATATTAGTGTTGAAAAGTTTATTAATGCGTTACACCGGAACAGGAAGCAATCAGCAACTTTCTTTAAAGGCGTACATGGAAAGGAACTGGACGGCGTTATTAAATACCTCAACGATACAAGACACGCGGCAAAAGCGAACGTTCAAAACTTAAATGGTCAGCAGCTTTATGGATTGTTAGTTGGTGGTGGCATCATAAACGCAGCAGTATTAGCGGGGATGCTAAAAACGGCTGCGTTTGTTGTTCCTGCTGCTGGTGTCGTAGGAGGAGCAGCGAAGGCATACGAAAGCCCTGTTATACGAAATGCCTTGTTACGTCTGGCAAATACGCCAAAAGGTAGCACAGCATATGACAGAGCGATCAGTACGGTCACACAATCGCTCACCAGAGTCGCACAGGCATCACAAAAAGAAACTCAATAACTGGCAGCCACGGATGGCTAATTTTTATTCTTTGATCTCGTCCAAAGGTAAAGAAGAGCAATGGCAAGACAGGAAACAGAGAATAGATAACCTACCTCATATGGTGCGCCAAAAAAATTAGCTATTGATACGGGCAAAAAAGCCGAAGCGATCAGAATTGAAAGGCAAAAAATAAGCCCAGTAACATAGTTTATTAAACTCTTAAATGAGAAACGTTTTGCTTGATTTACGGTCTCAGCGAGTGATCGCTTAACGATGGATAAAAGCAAATAGATGGCGACAGTAGCTAATGCCCCTTTCCACCAGTCTGGATATAGTTTTGCGACAATCAGCCCAAGGAAAACCATGATGACAGACTGAGCATTCACACCAACCTCCTTAGTTTTGAGCAGGATACCAGATGATGTATGGAGAGGCATCATCTACTGGTGATAGAACGGTGGTTGCATAATGATATCACGTGACGTAGAATTACTGCGCATAGCGTGTATTCAATGGATACATAGCTATTGATAATCTCCGATAAGAAGGAGGTTTGTATGAGCAATGAGACTAATGGGATTGATGAAATGTTTAGCTTGAACGCTGCCAAAGCTGGAGTCGCAATAGGTTTGCTATTACAGCAAGCTTCTGCGTTCAGTTGTGAGGTGGTTGTTACTGATAACGTTCAGCACGCTTACCATCAATCCTCATTCAGCAGTGAACGGGCTAATAATGAGCTTCATGAGGCGGTGTCTTCGATTAAAGAATTGTCTCGAATGCTGAAATACGCTTATCGTGTTCTTGCAAACGCTACCGATGAGAATGTAGACAATGTGTTGTCTATCATTGAACCAGAAAAGTCTCGATTGATAGAGCATCAATTGAGAGGACTTGAAGGGGCAATGAAATCGGTATTCAAAGAAGCTTCTGCTGATTTTAAAGAGATCGCAAGAGATATCTATATCGTTGTTGCTGATGCTAGATCTGCCGTAACTAACCTGAATAGTCTTATTAAACAACGCTCATGTGTTCCGGTTGTTTTTGATAGTTCCGTAGATATGGCTGGTTTGTGTGCGCTTGCTGAGCACGGGACTCGTGTGTTTCACTCTGGTAACTTCCACTGAGGTAAAACATGCAAGTAACCGTGGAATATAATCAGGATAGTTTTGACTATTTTTTCTCCCCGGTTTTTGTTGAGTTTCCTGATTTAAAACAAACACTTGTAGATGATTTTATCATCTACAAGTCTACGGGAACGTTGCCCAGCTATTTTGGCAGAGACACCTCTTATCATCGGCCTCCTGATATTGAAGATGCAGGTCTTATGCACCTTCATTTAGCAATTGGTGAAAATAAATTTGAGCCAATAAAAAATGGCACAGATATCAGCACACCGCAAAAGTTGCAGTGGCATAAAACATCCAATACCGCTCTCGTTTATGCACAAAATCTTTTTGATGAGAACAGGTATTCATTGATTGCTCTTTTTCATCCTGTAGCTCACATGTCTGCTAACAATCATAATAGAATGAGAGTGTTAGCAGGGTATGCGAGAGACTTTAGAAACACTATGTTTGACTAAACCCACCTTCAGGTGGGTTTTTTGTTTTCTTGCATGTTCCTCAGCGTCTCAAGCAGCGCCTCTTTGAATTTATCAGCTTCTTGGTTAGCGAATCCTTCAAGTGAGCGAGAGCCATCAAGATTATCAACATGTTTTTGAAGGATAAGCACAATCTCTGAGTTCATTGATCTGCCGTTTTTATCCGCTTCTTGCTGAATGCGTTTCTTTAAATAGTCTGGAATCCTAATCCCCAATGGACTGATATCTCTTGCACCTTTCATTTCTCCTCCTGCACACTGTGCGTAGCTACACAGTGTAGGCAAAAAATTTTTGACTTTAAATAAACACGGTGTAGTATTTAGTTGTCACGGTGTAGCAAGTGAGGTGGAAATGAAAGTTAGAGACATCGCTCCATTAGGGATTCGTATCCCGCCAGAGATTAAAGAAAAATTGAAGGAAAAGGCTAAGGAGGAGGGCAGGTCTTTAAATTCAGAAATAGTGCAGCGTCTTATTCGCAGCCTAAAAAGTTGAAGCCCCAACTGCTGGAACAGTCAGGGCTTCGGTATCGTAAAACCACGCATAGGAATTAACGACATGAAAAGTATAGCAACAGCAGTATCTACTATCAATGTACCATTCCACGGCGCAGAGCTTTATGTTGTCAATCACAACGGCGAACCGTATACCCCAATGAAACCTATCGTTGAGGGAATGGGTATGGATTGGGCTTCACAGTTTACAAAGTTAAAACAAAGATTTGCTAAAGGTATTGTGGAAATCGCAATACCTTCAGTTGGCGGTGTGCAGACCATGATTTGCCTTGCTTTACGTAAACTGAATGGCTGGTTGCAAACCATCAGCCCTAACAAAGTCCGCCCTGAAATCCGCGACAAGGTAATCCAGTATCAGGAAGAGTGTGACGATGTGCTCTATGAGTACTGGACTAAAGGTCATGTAGTTAACCCACGCAAAGCTAAAAAGGCGTTGCCGGGTAAAATCACCACTGAACAGCAGGAAGCCATTAAACAACTCGTCATGAGTCGCGGTCAGTCTCTGCCAAAGGAAAAACAGGCTAAGGCGATGATCACCATGTGGTCGTCACTGAAATCCCATTTTGGATGTTCATACAAAGAAATCAGTGAGGAGCAGTTTACCGAAGCACTGTCACTTGCAGCTCGAGTTCCGCTTGAAGGTGAGTTCATTGGCAAACAAGAGAAGAAAACCAACGAGCTTTCTGCAAAAGAAGCAAACAGCCTTGTATGGCTATGGGATTATGCCAACCGCTCACAGGCATTATTCCGCGAACTGTATCCGGCATTAAAACAAATTCAATCGAACTATTCCGGCAGATGCTACGACTACGGTCATGAATTCTCGTATGTTATCGGAATGGCGAGAGACGTTTTAATCAATCACACACGAGATGTTGATATCAATGAGCCAGACGGACCAACGAATATTTCCGCATGGATGAGACTTAAGAATAAAGAATTACCTCCTTCAGTACATAACTACTGACAGATAACCAACGCAACGACCCAGCTTCGGCTGGGTTTTTTTATGCCCAAAATTCACCGCAGCAACTAAGCGGCGATGGCCTTGATGGATAGCACTACACAAAAAGTGTAGTGCAAAAAGCAAACAAATACTCACCGTAGCTACGCTGCGGCGATTCATTGTATCTGGAGCAAATTAAATGACAGACATTACAGCCAATGTTGTAGTGAGCATGCCTTCTCAACTCTTCACTATGGCTCGTTCTTTTAAAGCCGTAGCCAATGGCAAAATTTATATCGGTAAAATTGACACTGACCCAGTAAATCCTGAAAACCAGATTCAGGTTTATGTGGAGAATGAAGACGGTTCTCACGTTCCTGTTTCGCAGCCAATCATCATTAACGCTGCTGGATATCCGGTATATAACGGACAGATTGCCAAGTTCGTAACTGTGCAAGGCCATTCTATGGCTGTATACGATGCGTATGGTGCGCAGCAGTTCTATTTTCCTAATGTGCTGAAGTATGACCCCGATCAGCTACGGCAGCAATTAGAAGATCCAGATGGCGCTAAAAAATATCCTGAGTTGCAGATGGCACGATGGAGAGATTGTGGAGATGTTAGAGGGTGGGGAGCAAAAATAGATGGGGTAACAGATGATTCAGATGCTTTTATTAAAGCTTTAAACTCTGGAAGGTCGGTTATAACAATTCCTGAAGGAATATGCATCATCAAGAAGAATATTAACATTCCTGAGGGGTGTTCACTGGTTGGATCTGGCATTGATTATTGGGACACATATAGACCAGCGCCTGAAAGATTATTAAAAAGTTGGAGTAAAGGAACCCATCTTGTATTTACTGGTGATGGAGAAAAAAACAAATATTTTTTTAACATCTCTAATGAAAGACCAGCTAAAATTGTTGAAGGGATATCTTGTAAGTTCACTGAGTTTACGAATGAAGATTCTGTAGGTGTTACTCCTGCTACACCAAAAGCCATGAGCGTAGCTGTTAGTATCAACAGGGCATCACAGTTACGCAATCTGAGAATAATGGTAAGTAAAAATGGTATTGAAGGATACAATAACCCTGATTCTTATTCATTGGGTGATAACTGGGATATAGGGTTGCATGTATACGATAGCTGTGATTCAGTTATTGATAACGTACAGATTGTCGGCTATTGGAGGGTAAAAGGACTACTACTGACAGAAAATGACGGGAGCCTTTCAATGAAGGGAAATCCTGAAAAAACGCACTTTAATAACGTTTATGTCCAGTCAGGAATCGCGATAAGGAATAGCCCTCAGATTGATCTTGTAAGTAATACTGAAAGCTCAGTGACATTTAAACATAAAAAGTCGATGAGAATAACTTCAGTTAAACAGTTTAAAATTGCTGGCAGTGAATCAGTATATACGTATTCAGATGCATCATTTGATGGAACTAACATCACACTATCTGGTATTTCTCCTGAAATACAAGGTACAATAAGTGTAATCAGGTTTCCGTCAATTGGTAATAATTTTAGCGGGACTGTTTTTGAGAATACAGTAGCCACTACTCTTGATCATACATCAGGTAAGCCATCAGAATACTTTGGCCTTCCTGCATCCTTTGCATTAGAGGTTGATGGTTTCCCTGTTCGTAATTTAAGGTTTGATAAATTCAAAGCTCAAACAACATTTGATAAAGGAAATTGCATTTTTGGTGATTGCCGTGATGTTAAAATAACATCATCTGAGTTTGAAAATGGAATTATGATTGCGTATAACCTGACCGAGACTCAGGGTTATACAGGAAATCTTAGATTTTTTGCTTCTGATCTTCAGAGCAGCGTTAACACAAGTGAGTTTAAACCAAGAGACGCATTTGTAGACAATAGACAAATAAAAACGGAGTTTACTGATGGTTCGTTCATTATAAAGAACTGGAGGCCTACAGATACAAAAATACAATGGTCGTCTGGAGTAGATGCTATTGTTCTTAGAGAGTCACCTGACGAACAATCAAACGGAAATATTTCCGGGCATCACATTGATGGTAAAAGATGGATTTATGTTAGTGGATATAACAAAGATATAAATATTTCATCAAGAAACTTAAGCGTAAAAAACCATGGTGATGACTCTGCAGTTATTAATATATTCGGCGACTCTGGAAATATTGCCATTAAAGGTAATTTTTCACCAATTATTGATAACAGCAAATCTCTTGGTGCACCATCATTTAGATGGGCTCAGATTTATTCTGCATCCGGGACTATAAGCACATCAGATGAAACACTTAAAACAATATATGACATTACTCAGGCAGAGCGTGATGCTGCGCTGGAAATAAAGGGAATTATATGCAAGTTCAGGTTTAATGAGTCGATTAATTTTAAAGGATTGGAGTTATCAAGGTATCATTTTGGAGTTGGTGCTCAAACCGTAGGAGATATTCTTAGAAAGCATGGTTTAAATCCTGAGCAATATGCTTTTTGGTGTTACGATGAATGGCCAGACGTATGGGATGAAGAGGTGATAACTGAAGAGAGCACAGATCCTGATACAGGTGAGAAAATTTATTCTCAATATAAAACAGGAAATATGATTCTTGTAAAAAAAGCAGGTGGACGCTACGGAATTCGTTATGACGAATTGGCTATGTTTATATTAATGGCAATGTAGTTGCAATAAATGCAGTATATCCCGCATGAAAACTGCGGGATTGTTTTTATCTAGTGTATTTGTGAGTTTTAAATAAAATTTGGTATGGATTCTTGCATCGTAGTGAACGCATGATTACCTATGAAACAAAACTGAGACACACAAAGCTTTGCACTGGATTGCAAGGCTTTGTGCTCTTCGATAGTGGTTAAGGTGGATCACTCCACCTTTTCATCAAGCCAGTCCGCCCACCACTGCATCATTTCTCTGCGTTTATCGAGATACTGAGCATGGTTGTAAATTCCGCGCACAGATCCGCCGTTGGCATGTGCAAGTTGCACTTCAATGGCGTCAGCAGGCCATTCGTGCTCGTTCATAATTGTGCTGAATTCATGCCTGAATCCGTGACCGCTTTCCAGACCCTCATAGCCGATTTGTTTGATCACAAGCAATACCGCGTTCTCGCAGATTGGCTTCTTCTTATCGTTGCGACCGGCAAAAACAAACTCTGATACTGGTTTAGTGATTGAGCTTAGCGTAGTGAGAAGTTCAACCACCTGGTCTGACATAGGAACCACATGAATTTTGCGACCCTTCATCACACTGGCGTCGATGGTGATAATCCTGTTTTCAAAATCGACGTTCTTCCATTGCATGGAACGAAGCTCTTTCGTTCTTAGGGCTGTATAGCGTAAAACCTTGGTCGCAATGAGCGATACGATGCTTCCTGAAAATGTTGCCAGTGCTTTGTTAAATGCCGGGATCTGGTCTGCAGGAAGAAACGGGAAGTTTTTCTTGCGGTATCCCTTCATGGCGTCAGCAAGGTCAGGTGCCGGGTTATATTTAGCCCTACCAGTGACAATAGCGTAACGGAAAACCTCGCCGCATCTTCTGCGGGCTTTGTTGGCTCGCTCCATTGCACCGCGATCTTCAAATCTGCGGATTACTTCCAGCAGTTGCATCGGCTCAATATCCAGAATCTCGAGACCGCCGATGATGGGTAAAATGTCGTCATCAAACATTTTGGCAAGTTCAGTCGCATACCCTACAGACCACACTTGCTTCTTGTGCTCGTACCATTCCTTGTAAATGGCACTAAAGGAGTTGTTGTTAGACGAAGCCTTTTTCGCTTTTACCGGATCTATGCCAACCGAGATGTCTTTCCTCGCAGTCCATGCTTTATCCCTTGCCTCCTGCAAAGTCATAAGCGGATATTTTCCGACAGTCAGGATTTTCTCCTTACCGTCAATCTTGTAGCGAAGCTGCCATACCTTTTTCCCTGACACAGGGACATAAAGGTACAGGCCATTACCATCGAGAAGGCGGTATGGTTTTTCTTTCGGCTTTGCTGCTTCAATCTGCTTAACGGTGAGCATGGGTAAAAATCCGGTGGGTAAAATTATTTTATCCACTTTTTACCCGTCATGGAGTGCGGCTGTCAACGATCTGACGCGAACCATTACGAACTGTGAATCTATGGAAGGCTTGCTATTCAGGGGATTTTGTGGACTGGTACGGATGGGAGCGAACTGATAAATGGTGTCCCCTGCAGGAATCGAACCTGCAATTAGCCCTTAGGAGGGGCTCGTTATATCCATTTAACTAAGAGGACAATGCGGCATGAGTATACCCGCTAATGGAGTGCGGGGTAAGTACGCTGCCGCTCGATTGCTTAAACCCTCGCCATTTATGCCGGGTTTTTATAATTTTTCTTAATGTTTTCCGCACGTTCTGCTTTTTGGCGTGCTTCTGCTTTACGCTTATTGCTCATGTCGTTACGAATCTGTGCATGACTCATTAACGCGAAGATAAAGGTGCCGCCGCAGATGTTCCCCGCTAAAGTAGGTAGTGCGAAGGGCCAGATGAAATCGCTCCAGTGCAGCGTACCGTTAAACACCAGATAGAGGATTTCAACAGAACCGACCACGATATGGGTGGTGTCACCCAGGGCAATAAGCCAGGTCATCAATATAATCACCACAATCTTTGCCGCACCCGCTGCAGGAAACATCCAAACCATAGTGGCGATCAGCCAGCCGGAAATGATCGCGTTGGCAAACATCTCGCTGGGGGTGTTCTTCATCACATCCATGCCGATTTTGACAAATGCATCGCGAGTTTCTTCATTGAAGATAGGCATATATTCAAATGCCCACGCCGCAATACCTGTCCCGAGAATATTACCCAGCAGCACGACGCCCCATAACCGTATAAGTAAGCCGACGTTGCTCATTGTCGGTTTTTGCATGACGGGTAGTACCGCAGTCACGGTATTTTCGGTAAATAATTGCTGGCGGGCCATAATGACGATAATAAAACCAAAGGTATAACCGAGATTCTCCAGCAAGAAGCTGCCCGGCACACCTTCCAGTTCGACATGAAATATCCCTTTTGCCAGTAACGAAGCGCCCATCGACAGACCCGCCGCAATGGCTGACCACAGTAGCGCCATTGCGTCGCGTTCCAGCTCTTTTTCACCATCCTGGCGGATATGCTCATGAATTGCCATCGCCCGGGAGGGGAGTCGGTCTTCATCTATTTCTATTTTTTTGCCGCGCTCTTTTTCTTCGCTCTCAACTTCAATTTCGTCGCTGTGTTGATCAATTTTGTCGTTGTCCATGGTCTCTTCTCTTGAATTAGCACGTATAGCTAAAGCGTAGCGGCTTTTTTGCTCGCAACTGACGGGAGTTACTCTGAAAATGTAGAAAAGGCTGCGTTTGCCTTTTTCTGTTTCTATAAAATCAAGTAGCCTACAGGGCGGCGATTACCAGGCTATGATCAAATCAGCAAATCAGGGCGTCTGGACATCAGTTGACGTGCTGTTACAATCGCCCACACCTAAACAGGCGGATACGGTATCGTTCCGTCATGGATGGCAAACTGCATAAGCCATAAAAAAACAGGGAGACATTTATGAAGCTTCGCCTGTCGGCGCTTGCTCTGGGAACTACGCTTCTGGTGGGGTGTGCGAGTTCCGGTACAGATCAGCAAGGGCGTTCTGACCCGTTAGAAGGGTTCAACCGCACCATGTACAACTTCAACTTCAATGTATTAGACCCGTATATTGTTCGACCGGTCGCTGTCGCCTGGCGTGATTATGTTCCGCAACCGGCGCGTAACGGTTTGAGCAACTTTACTGGCAACCTTGAAGAACCTGCGGTGATGGTTAACTACTTCTTGCAGGGCGACCCTTATCAGGGGATGGTCCACTTTACCCGCTTTTTCCTGAACACCATTTTGGGGATGGGCGGTTTTATTGATGTTGCAGGGATGGCGAACCCGAAACTGCAACGGACTGAACCTCACCGCTTCGGTAGTACGCTTGGTCATTATGGCGTGGGTTATGGGCCTTACGTCCAGTTACCGTTCTACGGTAGCTTCACGCTGCGTGATGACGGTGGTGATATGGCGGATGGTCTTTACCCGGTTCTTTCCTGGCTGACCTGGCCGATGTCTGTGGGTAAATGGACGCTTGAAGGGATAGAAACTCGTGCGCAGTTGTTGGATTCCGATGGTCTGCTGCGTCAGTCGTCCGATCCTTATATTATGGTGCGCGAAGCGTACTTCCAGCGTCATGATTTCATCGCTAATGGCGGCGAACTCAAACCGCAGGAAAATCCGAACGCACAAGCGATTCAGGATGATTTAAAAGATATTGATTCTGAATAAGAAACAAATAAAAAAGGTGAGTCGCAAAACTCACCTTTTTTGTTGTTATCCCTCAATTACCACAAGTAAAAGGAGATAAACCGACAATGACCCGGACGTAATGATGTAAAAATACTGATGTTCGTCACTGACTATTTCCGATATTCAGGCGTTGAAAAATCAAAAAACTGGAAAAATAATTTTAAATATCATCAAAATTAACACCTGGCGCAGATAGTTGATTAATTTCATTTTGATATTTCGCCTGGCGATTTTGAAGTCTTTTTTCAACGTTATCTTCGAGATCCTTAAAGTCTTTGTATTTATTTTCAGGATGGTCAACGTCAACTTTGTTAGCGAATAAATTAGAAATTATTTCTTTTACATTATCGCGTCTAAATTTTGCATCGTCCACTTGAAAATCATATCTTATTGCTCGACCATAACGTTTAAAAACGTCGTTTGGTTCTCTCAGTCTTTCCCCGTTGAGCTCGTTTACAACCTGATGATCGGAACCAGTTGCAAATGATTCTGCCATGATAGCTTTACTGCTTTCAAACCACGCTGAAGCACTCCTGGCGTTTTCACTACAATATTGGGTGAGACTATCACCATTAATACGAATTCCTCTTTGAATGTGGTAGTCGTCCTGATCGTAGTAACCGAGAGATAAGTAATCATTTCCGTTTTTATTTTTAATTACAATAGCGAGAGAGTCGCCTTTTTTATCTTTACCGTACCAGGTAAATAAGTCCGTTGGTTCGCTTTTCCCGCTCTCATCAAATTCCGTTACCGTATGTCTGAGTTTGTGTGATATCTTATCGAAGATAAAACCAGGATCTCCATCATATATTTCTTTTAATGCGCTGAAGATCATTTCCTTGTTATTGATATCATGAGTCTTCTCAACTATGTTGTCATTAATGATAGTACGGACGAGTTCTTTGTCTTTATAGTTCGCAGGTAATTTTATTGGTTCTTGGTTATCGATACTAATAGTAATATGGTCTGTATCATTGGAGCCAATATCGATATAAGTAACTGCGGAATTATTGATATTAATTCTCTCAGGATTGCTGTTTCCTCGTATGGCATTTTTTATAAGCTCAAGTAGATGTTTAATACAGGTGCTTATTCCTTCCTTACCATTAAAAATGGTTTTTGAACTCTTGTACTAATCCATTAACTTCATCATTGTTATTTTCATTGATGGATTCTGTGTAAGCAGCGCTGGTATTGTTGATTGAAATAGATGGTAGCATGATTTTATTCCATGTTGATTGATTTGTTACAAATATATATTACCTAATAAAATAGACTATCAAAAAACGCTCATTTATTTAGAACCTATCTTTAATTTGCGTGTATGAGCGCACAATATCCAGGGGGGGGGAGTATCCTGGAAATTCAGAAAAGTAAACTCTTTGAGAAGGACGAGCAGAACGCCTGAAAAAATGCGCTCCCCTTCAGGTTTGTCTGTGGATACCACTGATTGATTTGAAAGGGTAAGCTGACGTCAGGCTGTTTGCAAAACTCAGGAGGTAAGCAATGAGGACACTACTTTCGGTGAAGTGGGGGAGTTAAAGTCACCTGCTATGCAGGTGACTTTATCCAGGCGAACGTGTTATCAGAACGCGTAGTTAAAGTTAGTACCGAACAGCCAGGCTTTACCTTCAGACTCGAACTGGTATGGGCCTTCGTTAATTTTCACGCTCTGACCGTGCATATAAGAAACACCAACGTCGACTGAAGCATCTTTATTAAATGCGTAAGTCGTACCTGCACTCAGCCAGAAACGGTCCTGGTCCGGAATGGAGATAGAACGATTCTGTGCAGGAACTGGGCTGTCATCAAAGGCGATACCGGTACGGAAGGTCCAGTTATCATCGTAGTAATAAGTGGTACCCAACGCGATGCGGTAAGCATCTTTAAAGCCTTCATGTTTCTGGAACAGCGTGTCGCCACTGGTTGAGGTCGCTTTCAGCTGCTGGAACTGACTCCAGCTGGTGTAAGCCAGGCTATAGTGAATCGCCCACTGTGGATCAACACGGTTATAACCTGACACTTCCCACATTTCAGGCAGGTTCAGCGTCAGATAACCCGATTGCGTTGCGCCACCTGTCGCGGTAGGAATTGGCAAACCGTAGTTATTAAACGCACGATTAAGATCGCTGCTGTAGTTACCTTTGAAGTCAATTTTCACTTCAGAACGGTAGGTCAGTGCATAGCGGTTATTTTTATCCAGTTCATACAGGATTCCGGCGTTCCAGCCAAAGCCCCACTGGTTACCGTTCAGATGAGCGATTTTGGTATTACTGTCAATACCGTTGGCGGTAGCTGCCAATGCTTGCCCTTGCTGAGTTTGGCCAGCAGGAGATTGCATAATTTGGCCAGCAACCAACTGCCCCAGATCGCCTGCGAAACGTTCAATTTTCGCGCGAGCGTAGACGGCGTTGAAACCAAGACCAAAGCTCCATGCATTATTTAAGCGATACGCACCGCTTAAGTTCAGGTTCATGGTTTCAAGGTCGGTTGTCCCCCCGACAGAGCCGCCTGCATAAGTATCGTTAAACTCTGTAGCCAGACCATAGTTAGAGGTAATAGAAGCGCCCCAACCAAATTGGTCGTTAATCGGTGCAACAAAGTGCATGTTCGGAACCCATGCCGTAGGCGCGATGTTATCGGCTTTCAGGCTACGACCAGATGGAGACGTTCCGCTGATATTTACATCCGGGTCAATATAAACCGCACCCGCAGAAAATGTCGGGCGGTCAAACATAGTAATCAATGCGGGGTTACGGCTGACGTTACCTGCATCATCGGCAATTGCGCCTTCCCCTGAATAAGCCCGGCCCAGGCCAGAGGAAGAAAATTCGTTTAACTGAAAGCCTGCCGACCAGGCCTGGGTGGAGATAAGTGCCACTGCGACTGCGAGAGCAGACTTTGTAAACAGGGTTTTCTGGCTCATGACCATAACCTCAATGATTTATTTTTATACAAACTATGTTACGTGCTGTAACAGGAGCGCGAAGTGTAGGGTCTGAGGTACATCTTAGAAATCAGACCAGTGGCGAGAGTATAGGTCGGACCAGCTGGAATGTTGCAAGTATGTTTCTATCTTTTTTCAAATATGATCTAAGAAACGCGATCCAGCTGGCAAAATTTGGAGGTGGCGCACTCATGGATTCGGGTGAATTTTGTTTTAGATCATTTTTAAGTGTGATTTCGGTCACTTATCCGATTTTGCAGAATTAACAACTGGAGCAGCACTTTCCGGAAGCGTAAAATATCCACAACGTTTATCTGGCACCTTGGGTGCACATACAGAGGAAATCAACGATGAGTAAATGTAGTGCTGATGAAACCCCGGTTTGCTGCTGTATGGATGTTGGCACCATTATGGACAACTCCGACTGCACCGCGTCTTACAGCCGCGTGTTTGCAAACCGCGCAGAAGCAGAGCAAACGCTGGCGGCGCTGACTGAAAAAGCCCGTAGCGTGGAATCTGAACCTTGCAAAATCACCCCGACTTTCACTGAAGAGTCTGACGGTGTGCGCCTGGATATCGATTTCACTTTTGCCTGCGAAGCTGAAATGCTGATTTTCCAGCTGGGTCTGCGTTAATTCCTCTCGGGTACGTACGCCCCTGTCAGTTGCTGGCAGGGGCGTTTTCTTTTCTCTTCTTCTTTTCTCTCTGTGTCATAGCTCCCACTTTCCCTTTTCTCCACTTGGCTAAATGTAAAAAAATGGTTAAGACTATGATCAGGTCAGACCACTTTATTTATTTTTTTACAGGGGAGTGTTATGGGTCAGGTTTTACCGCTGGTTACCCGCCAGGGCGATCGTATCGCCATTGTTAGCGGTTTACGTACGCCTTTTGCCCGTCAGGCGACGGCTTTTCATGGCATTCCCGCGGTTGATTTAGGGAAGATGGTGGTAGGCGAACTGCTGGCACGCAGCGAGATCCCCGCCGAAGTGATTGAACAACTGGTCTTTGGTCAGGTCGTACAAATGCCTGAAGCCCCCAACATTGCGCGTGAAATTGTTCTCGGTACGGGAATGAATGTACATACCGATGCTTACAGCGTCAGCCGCGCTTGCGCTACCAGTTTCCAGGCAGTTGCAAACGTCGCAGAAAGCCTGATGGCGGGAACTATTCGAGCGGGGATTGCCGGTGGGGCAGATTCCTCTTCGGTATTGCCAATTGGCGTCAGTAAAAAACTGGCGCGCGTGCTGGTTGATGTCAACAAAGCTCGTACCATGAGCCAGCGACTGAAACTCTTCTCTCGCCTGCGTTTGCGCGACTTAATGCCCGTACCACCTGCGGTAGCAGAATATTCTACCGGCTTGCGGATGGGCGACACCGCAGAGCAAATGGCGAAAACCTACGGCATCACCCGAGAACAGCAAGATGCATTAGCGCACCGTTCGCATCAGCGTGCCGCTCAGGCATGGTCAGACGGAAAACTCAAAGAAGAGGTGATGACTGCCTTTATCCCTCCTTATAAACAACCGCTTGTCGAAGACAACAATATTCGCGGTAATTCCTCGCTTGCCGATTACGCAAAGCTGCGCCCGGCGTTTGATCGCAAACACGGAACGGTAACGGCGGCAAACAGTACGCCGCTGACCGATGGCGCGGCAGCGGTGATCCTGATGACTGAATCCCGGGCGAAAGAATTAGGGCTGGTGCCGCTGGGGTATCTGCGCAGCTACGCATTTACTGCGATTGATGTCTGGCAGGACATGTTGCTCGGTCCAGCCTGGTCAACACCGCTGGCGCTGGAGCGTGCCGGTTTGACGATGAGCGATCTGACATTGATCGATATGCACGAAGCCTTTGCAGCTCAGACGCTGGCGAATATTCAGTTGCTGGGTAGTGAACGTTTTGCTCGTGAAGCACTGGGGCGTGCACATGCCACTGGCGAAGTGGACGATAGCAAATTTAACGTGCTTGGCGGTTCGATTGCTTACGGGCATCCCTTCGCGGCGACCGGCGCGCGGATGATTACCCAGACATTGCATGAACTTCGCCGTCGCGGCGGTGGATTTGGTTTAGTTACCGCCTGTGCTGCCGGTGGGCTTGGCGCGGCAATGGTTCTGGAGGCGGAATAATGGAAATGACATCAGCGTTTACCCTTAATGTTCGTCTGGACAACATTGCCGTTATCACCATCGACGTACCGGGTGAGAAAATGAATACCCTGAAGGCGGAGTTTGCCTCGCAGGTGCGCGCCATTATTAAGCAACTCCGTGAAAACAAAGAGTTGCGAGGCGTGGTGTTTGTCTCCGCTAAACCGGACAACTTCATTGCTGGCGCAGACATCAACATGATCGGCAACTGCAAAACGGCGCAAGAAGCGGAAGCTCTGGCGCGGCAGGGCCAACAGTTGATGGCAGAGATTCATGCTTTGCCCATTCAGGTTATCGCGGCTATTCATGGCGCTTGCCTGGGTGGTGGGCTGGAGTTGGCGCTGGCGTGCCACGGTCGCGTTTGTACTGACGATCCTAAAACGGTGCTCGGTTTGCCTGAAGTACAACTTGGATTGTTACCCGGTTCAGGCGGCACCCAGCGTTTACCGCGTCTGATAGGCGTCAGCACAGCATTAGAGATGATCCTCACCGGAAAACAACTTCGGGCGAAACAGGCATTAAAGCTGGGGCTGGTGGATGACGTTGTTCCTCACTCCATTCTGCTGGAAGCCGCTGTTGAGCTGGCAAAGAAGGAGCGCCCATCTTCCCGCCCTCTACCTGTACGCGAGCGTATTCTGGCGGGGCCGTTAGGTCGTGCGCTGCTGTTCAAAATGGTCGGCAAGAAGACAGAACACAAAACTCAAGGCAATTATCCGGCGACAGAACGCATCCTGGAGGTTGTTGAAACGGGATTAGCGCAGGGCACCAGCAGCGGTTATGACGCCGAAGCTCGGGCGTTTGGCGAACTGGCGATGACGCCACAATCGCAGGCGCTGCGTAGTATCTTTTTTGCCAGTACGGACGTGAAGAAAGATCCCGGCAGTGATGCGCCGCCTGCGCCATTAAACAGCGTGGGGATTTTAGGTGGTGGCTTGATGGGCGGCGGTATTGCTTATGTCACTGCTTGTAAAGCGGGGATTCCGGTCAGAATTAAAGATATCAACCCGCAGGGCATAAATCATGCGCTGAAGTACAGTTGGGATCAGCTGGAGGGCAAAGTTCGCCGTCGTCATCTCAAAGCCAGCGAACGTGACAAACAGCTGGCATTAATCTCCGGAACGACGGACTATCGCGGCTTTGCCCATCGCGATCTGATTATTGAAGCGGTGTTTGAAAATCTCGAATTGAAACAACAGATGGTGGCGGAAGTTGAGCAAAATTGCGCCGCTCATACCATCTTTGCTTCGAATACGTCATCTTTACCGATTGGTGATATCGCCGCTCACGCCACGCGACCTGAGCAAGTTATCGGCCTGCATTTCTTCAGTCCGGTGGAAAAAATGCCGCTGGTGGAGATTATTCCTCATGCGGGTACATCAGCGCAAACCATCGCCACTACGGTAAAACTGGCGAAAAAACAGGGCAAAACGCCCATTGTCGTGCGTGACAAAGCCGGGTTTTACGTCAATCGCATCTTAGCGCCTTACATTAATGAAGCTATCCGCATGCTGACCGAAGGTGAACGGGTAGAGCACATTGATGCCGCGCTAGTGAAATTTGGTTTTCCGGTAGGTCCAATCCAACTTTTGGATGAGGTTGGAATCGACACCGGGACTAAAATTATTCCTGTACTGGAAGCCGCTTATGGAGAACGTTTTAGCGCGCCTGCAAATGTTGTTTCTTCAATTTTGAACGACGATCGCAAAGGCAGAAAAAATGGTCGGGGTTTCTATCTTTATGGTCAGAAAGGGCGTAAAAGCAAAAAACAGGTCGATCCCGCCATTTACCCGCTCATTGGCGCACATGGGCAGGGGCGACTCTCCGCACCGCAGGTTGCTGAACGGTGTGTGATGTTGATGCTGAATGAAGCAGTACGTTGTGTTGATGAGCAGGTTATCCGTAGCGTGCGTGACGGGGATATTGGCGCGGTATTTGGCATTGGTTTTCCGCCATTTCTCGGTGGACCGTTCCGCTATATCGATTCTCTCGGCGCGGGCGAAGTGGTTGCAATAATGCAACGACTTGCCACGCAGTATGGTTCCCGTTTTACCCCTTGCGAGCGTTTGGTCGAGATGGGCGCGCGTGGGGAAAGTTTTTGGAAAACAACTGCAACTGACCTGCAATAAGAAGGTCAAAGCTATATGAATCCGCGCTGAATGGCGGAGTGTTGGTCAAAATGTAAACGCATATTGACTATACTTACGCCATTGAGGTAAAAAACAGCGTTTCATTCGGTGAATGGATAAGGCACAATGCCGGCCACCGTTTTCTTTCTCTGGTTTCAGATGAAAGAAAACGGGCGAATCTGGTTAACAAAAGCGGTGCAATATGCAAGTTTTTATCATGCGTCACGGCGACGCAGCCCTCGATGCCGCCAGTGATTCGGTTCGTCCTCTGACCACTAATGGTTGTGACGAATCCCGCCTGATGGCGAACTGGCTGAAAGGTCAAAAAGTGGAAATCGAACGCGTTCTGGTGAGCCCGTTCCTGCGAGCCGAGCAAACACTGGAAGAAGTAGGGGATTGTCTGAACCTGCCTTCCAGTGCAGAAGTTCTGCCGGAGTTAACGCCCTGCGGCGATGTTGGTCTGGTCAGTGCCTATTTACAGGCGTTGACCAATGAAGGTGTTGCTTCGGTACTGGTGATCTCTCACTTACCGTTAGTCGGGTATCTGGTTGCCGAGTTATGTCCGGGCGAAACGCCGCCTATGTTTACCACCTCGGCCATTGCCAGCGTAACGCTTGATGAAAGCGGAAACGGCACATTCAACTGGCAGATGAGCCCGTGTAATCTGAAGATGGCAAAAGCTATCTGATGAGTTCCAAATTATGCCCAATGAGGTAGATTCATTGGGCATAATTGCTCATCAGGCAGCGGATATCTGTCAACCTCACTACTATCGAAGACTCTCCCCATCTATAAATAAAACACCTTCAACTTTCATTCGGAAAGTATTCTTCTGCGCGTATCTTGATTTTGCCGGTAATGACTCCAACTTACTGATAGTGTTTTATGTTCAGATAATGCCCGATGACT
>OATO01000039.1_pt1 | contig 87070 bp, 66 predicted proteins | sample 1495011 | NCBI WGS metagenome assembly OATO01 (sample SAMEA2579961, study PRJEB22360) | human gut metagenome | biome: human gut; feature: human-associated habitat; material: faeces | place: Denmark | collected 2008/2010 | reverse complement strand
GCGCCCGGTCACCTGAGCAAAGAGATCGCCGCCCGTCAGCCGGCCGCCACGGTCGTCGCCTGCGAGAATCTGGACAATGCGCGCAAGGTGGCGTCCGCCTGCACGACCAGTTACTTCAAGGCGTTCATCACTTCCGACGTGATCGGACTGGAGATGTGCGGGTCGTTGAAGAACGTCGTCGCGCTCGCAGTCGGCATGGCCCGTGGAGCCGGATACGGCGAGAACACCGCCGCGATGATCGAGACGCGTGGACTGGCGGAGCTGACCGCGCTCGGCAAGGCCGCAGGTGCCGATCCGAAGACGTTCGCCGGTCTCGCCGGCGTGGGCGATCTGACCGCCACCTGCGGCTCGCCCCTGAGCCGCAATTACACGTTCGGCGCGAATCTGGGCAAGGGCCTGAGCGTCGAGGAGGCCACGAAGGTGAGCAACGGCGTCGCCGAGGGCGTGCCGACCACCGACGCCGTGGTCGCGCTCGGCGACGAGCTCGACGTGCCGACTCCGCTCGCCTACGCGATGAGCCGCGTGCTGAACGAAGGCATATCCTGCCAGCAGATGCTCTCCGAACTACTCGGCACCGAGATCACCGAGGAGTAGGCTGCATTAACCCCCCCCCAGTCTCGCTGCGCTCGACAGCCCCCGCCAGCGGAGGCGTTAGCATATGCCCCGCAGCGAGACGGGGTGGTTCGCGCCATCGGCAAAGCTAATCTCACCGGTGCCCACCCTGCTGAGTTTGGCGGGTTTTGCAAGAGGCGAATTGTTACGGGGCGGTGCGCCATCGCACGTATTAGGCTATGACCCAGTATGTGCAAAACATGGCATGGGAGGAAGACATGGCTGAAACGGCCAAGATTCGCGTTGTGGTGATGTATGGCGGCAAGGCCGACGAGCATTCGATTTCCTGCATTTCGACTGCCGGCGTGCTGCGCGCGCTTGACACCGACCGGTTCGAGCCGGTGCCGGTGGGCATCACCAAGCAGGGCCAGTGGATCGTGGACGGCGAGGACCCGCGCGGATGGGATATGGCCGACGGTCTGCCGGTCGTCGAGAAGACTCCCGGCTCGCGCGACGTCGTGCTGGACGTGGCGCTCGGGCAGGATGGCTTCTTCGCCCGCAATGACGACGGCACGCTGAGCTCGCTGGGGCACGTGGACGCGGTGCTGCCGGTTCTGCACGGCCCGTATGGCGAGGACGGCACGATTCAGGGTCTGCTGGAGATGATGGATGTGCCGTACGTCGGTTGCGGCGTGCTCGCGTCCGCCGCGTGCATGGACAAGCATTACACGAAGGTGCTGCTGGCCGCCGCCGGCATTCCGGTCGCTCCCGGCATCACCGTGGACGCGCGCGGCTTCGACGCGGTGTCGCGGTTCGCCGCTGATGCCGATGGTCTGCTCGCTCGGGTCGAGGAGGCCGGACTGGCGTACCCGCTGTTCGTCAAGCCGTCCCGCGCCGGATCGAGCTTCGGCGTGACCAAGGTGGAGCATGCCGGTGACGCCGCCGAGCTGGCCGCCGCCGTGTTCGAGGCGAGCCATCATGATTGGCGAATCCTGATCGAGCAGGGCATCGACGCGCGTGAGATCGAGTGCGCGGTGCTGTGCCCGAAGGCCGGCAGCGAGCCGCAGGCCAGCTGGCCGGGCGAGATCGTGCTCGACAAGCGCAACAGCGGCGACGACCAGTTCTACGACTTCGACAGCAAGTACATGGATTCGTCGGCGAGCCATGTGGAGGTGCCGGCGAATCTGCCTCAGGAGACTCTGCAGCAGGTGCGCGAGACCGCGGTCAAGGCGTTCAAGGCGGTGGATGGCGCCGGCCTGAGCCGCGTGGACACGTTCGTGACGCCGGACGGCGAGGTGATGGTCAATGAGATCAACACGATGCCCGGTTTCACGCCGATCTCCATGTATCCGAAGGCATGGGAGGCGACCGGCATCGGCTATACCGACCTGATCACCAAGCTGATCGACGGCGTGCTGCGATAGAAACCGACGGCACGGTTAGGAGAAACACTATGGGAAAACATGTTGGCGGCAAGCTGGTGCTTGCCGGAGCCGTAGCCGCGGGCGCCGCGGTCTGGGCCATCAAGCCGCGTTCGTTCAGCGACAAGCAGCGTCATTTCGTGCCGTCGGTTCCGGACGTATGGTATGCGCATCGTGGCCTGCATGACGCGGGATCGGGACTGACGCCGGAGTATGCGGCGCACAGCGGCGAGTATGTGGCGCTGGCGCGTCGCTGCGCATTGCGCGCGGGATACGGGACAGCTGACTTCAGCGGCTCTATCGCCCCGGAGAATTCGCTGGCTGCGTTCGCCGCCGCCTGTGAGGCCGGATTCGGCATCGAATTGGACGTGCAGCTCACCAAGGACGGCCGCGTGGTGGTCGTGCATGACGATAACCTGTTGCGCGTGGCCGGAGATCCGCGCAAGATCGCCGACCTGACGTATGAGGAGCTGTCGCGCATCCCGCTGTTCCCTGCGCCCGCGAAGCCGGGGGATGCCGAGGCGGCGCCCGTCGCCGACCCGGTGGCCGCCGCACAGTTCGCTCCGCAGGGCTACTACCAGCACGTGCCGCTGTTCGTCGACGTGCTGCGCGTGATCGCGGGACGTGTACCGGTGATCGTGGAGTACAAGTTCACCGACAACGCCGCGTGGGGCGAGCGGGCGGACGAGCTGATGGAGAAGGGCGACCAACTGCTGCAGGCGTATGACGGCCCGTATGTGATCGAGTCGTTCCATCCGGGCGCGGTCAACTGGTACAAGGAGCACCGTCCGGGGGTGTGCCGCGGCCAGTTGGCAGAGCCGGCGTCGCTCACCGGTACCGGGGCCAAGGAGTGGCTGGCCGGGCTGTTGGCGTTCGATTGGATCTCCCGTCCGGACTTCGTGGCGTTCGACTGGCATGGCGGCCCCTCTCCGCAGCTGCGGGCCGCACGCTGGATGGGCGCGATACCGGTGTCGTGGACGGTTCGCAGCGCGGACGAACTCGCCGAATGCGACCAGTATTTCGACCGCCACATCTTCGAGTCGTTCGTTCCGGATAGCAAATAGTCCTTTTATATAGTGCGTGCCCCCGTCGCGAAGCGACTGGGGGCATTAGCGTCCGTAAGTGCGCGCCGAAACGACAAGTGCGCGCACTTACGGACGCAAACAGACCCATTTGCGTCCGTAAGTGCGCAGGATCGTCGTTTCGGCGCGAACATATGAACGCAAATCACCTCCAGTGAGCATCGCATCGGCCAGTTGGCTCTTCCAGCGCTCCAATAAGTAAGGTAAGTTAACAAATAGCGGAAAACTTCCGCGAGACAGTGTTGTCGCGACGGGGAAAAATCACTGTTCTTTGAGGGGATTTGCACAGGTTTTTTCACGCATACCCATTGGTATATGGCGAAAATTTCTATTTTCCTTGGAAATTAATAATGTTAACAACACACGTTCTTGTATTTTGTTAAGAGTGTTATCATAGAAAACTGAGACGCGCGTGTCGGGCTTCCGTCATGCGTATCCGCTCAAGGTTAAACCTTAGTGCTCCATGATGAAGGTAAGGAAATATGAGAAAACGAGTGGTTTCAGTGGCCCTTGCGGTTGCACTCGCTGTCGCCCCACTGGGGGTGGGCAGCACAGCGTCCGCCGCGCCGCTTTCTGCAAGTGATTTGCAGACTCTCGCGCTCCGTTCAGCGGCTAGCTCCAATGACGCGAACGCCAACGATGTCGCCACCGTCGCGGACGATGCTGCCGTGAACGGCTGGACGATTGACCGCAACACCGCCAAAGGCGGCGAAATTCTTGCAGCCGGCACTGGCGATTATGCGGGATGGACTCATTTCAAGTCCACCTCCGCCAACGGCAATGCCACCAGCAGCAGTGGCTATCCGGCTGTCGCCATTAGCGGCAAGACGATTGACCTGACTCGGGCTGGAGAGTTCTCCATCAAGGTCAAGTCCCCGCAGGCTGGTTCCGCGAACCGTTTTGGCTTCTACCTCGGCTACAAGGATCCGGGCAACGCCCTGTTCCTGGGCTATGACAAGGGGGGCTGGTTCTGGCAGAAGTATGTCGGCGGCAATGGCGATTGGTACAACGGCACACGTGTCGCTGCCCCTGCCGCGAACGCTGAAATCACCGTCAACGTCTCCTGGACTGCCGCCAAGGTTGCCACGCTGACTATTGACGGACAGAAGGCGTTCGATGTGGATTACTCCTCGATGACCGCGCTGACCAACAAGCTCGCCATGAAGGCCGGCTCTTACTCCGGCACCAGCGAAGTCACTGATGTCTACTTCAAAAACTTCACCGTGGGTGAAGTCGCCAAGCACAACGTGACCGGCAAGGTCGTCGACGCCAGCGGCGCCGCCATCGCCGGCGCCGAAGTCGTCACCGGCAAGAACTCCGCCACCACCGCGGCGGACGGCACCTTCACCCTCACCGGCCTCGCCGCCGGCGACTACACGCTGACCGTGTCCGCCGAAGGCTACGATGACGCCACCAAGACCGTCACCGTCGCTGATGGCAATGCCTCAGTCGGCAACATCACGCTGAACAAGTCGGCCGAAGTCGCCACTGAGACGCTCTCCACCGCCGCCATGGACGTGCGCGTGAAGAAGAACTTCCCGTCCGTGTACGACTACACGATGAAGAAGTTCGGCGGCAAGATCATGTACGGCCAGCCGAAGGACGTGCGCGTCATCACCATCAACGGCACCGACGTGACGCTGAAGGACTCCGACGTGACCTTCAAGAAGGTCAGCGCGACCGAGGCCCAGTACACGCTGAACGTCAAGAGCGGCAACAAGATCAACGCGGTCGTCACCGTGCAGATCAAGGTCGTCGACAATACGCTCAAGCTCAACGTCACCAAGATCGTGAACAAGGCGGATGACGCCAAGACCGAGGCCGAGGAGAACCCGGTCCAGACGATTGCGTTCCCGAACCAGAGCCTCATCTCCGTGCGCTCCGGTCAGGACGGCGCCCAGTTCACCGGCGCCCGCATGTCGTCCGACACTGCCAGGCCCGGTGACACCAACTTCGGCATCACCGCCGACACCACGGTCGGCAATGCGAACGACTACACCTACGGCTTCGTCTCGGGCAATGGCCTGAGCGCCGGCCTGTGGTCCAACTCCGAGCACGACGGCACCACCGTCGGCAACACCGTCGCCGGCGGTGCGAGGAACACCCGCGTGCTCACCTCCACCCAGAAGGTCGGCAAGGCCACCTCCTTCGGTCTGGGCACTGCGCCGTGGTACTACCACCGCGTCGTGACCGACACGAAGAAGCGCACCTACACCGTCGAAGAGACCGACATGCCGAAGATGGCCGTCGCCATCGCTGGTGACGAGAACGAGGACGGCACGGTCAACTGGGAAGATGGCGCGATCGCATACCGCGACATCATGAACAACCCATATAAGTCCGAGGAAGTGCCCGAGCTGGTCGCATGGCGCATCGCCATGAACTTCGGCTCCCAGGCGCAGAACCCGTTCCTGACCACGCTTGACAACGTCAAGAAGGTCGCCCTCAACACCGACGGCCTCGGCCAGTCCGTGCTGCTCAAGGGCTACGGCAACGAAGGCCACGACTCCGGCCATCCGGACTACGGCGACATCAACACCCGCGCCGGCGGCGCCGCGGACATGAACACCCTGATGGAGAAGGGCACCGAGTACGGCGCCCGCTTCGGCGTGCACGTCAACGCGTCCGAAATGTACCCGGAAGCCAAGGCCTTCAGCGAGGACATGGTGCGTCGCAACTCCAGTGGCGGCCTGAGCTACGGCTGGAACTGGCTGGATCAGGGCATCGGCATCGACGGCATCTACGATCTCGCCTCCGGCATGCGCAAGTCCCGCTTCGCTGACCTCAAGAGCAAGGTCGGCGACAACATGGACTTCATCTACCTCGACGTGTGGGGCAACAACACCTCCGGCGCCGAGGACTCGTGGGAAACCCGCAAGATGAGCCAAATGATCAACCAGAACGGCTGGCGTATGACCACCGAATGGGGTGCCGGCAACGAGTATGACGCAACCTTCCAGCACTGGGCCGCCGACCTTACCTACGGTGGTTCCGGCATGAAGGGCGAGAATTCTCAGGTCATGCGCTTCCTGCGCAACCACCAGAAGGACAGCTGGGTCGGCGACTACCCGTCGTACGGCCAGGCCGCGAACGCCCCGCTGCTCGGCGGCTACAGCATGAAGGACTTCGAAGGCTGGCAGGGACGCAACGACTACGCCGCGTACATCAGGAACCTGTACACGCACGATGTGTCCACCAAGTTCATCCAGCACTTCAAGGTCGTCCGCTGGGTCAACAGCCCGCTCGACGCCACCTCCGTGAAGGATGCCTCCGTCAACAACGGCAACGAGCAGATCACGCTGAAGGACGACCACGGCAACGTCGTCGTCCTGTCCCGTGGCTCCAACGACACCAACAACGGCGCGTACCGCAACCGCACCATCACGCTCAACGGCATCACCGTGGCGTCCGGCGCGGTCTCCCCGGGCAACAGCAACACCGTCAAGGGCACTGAGTCCTACCTGCTGCCGTGGCTGTGGGACGTGAACACCGGCAAGCTCGTCAAGTCCTCCGATGAGAAGCTGTACCACTGGAATACCCAGGGCGGCACCACCGAGTGGACCCTGCCGAAGGATTGGCAGAACCTCGCCTCCGTCAAGGTGTACCAGCTCACCGACCAGGGCAAGACCAACGAGAAGACCGTCGCCGTCTCCGGCGGCAAGATCTCGCTGACCGCCGAGGCCGAGACCCCGTACGTCGTGACCAAGGGCTCCGAGAAGCAGATCTCCGTCAAGTGGAGCGAAGGCATGCACGTCGTGGACGCCGGCTTCAACGGCGGCCAGAACACCCTCAAGGACAACTGGGCCGTCTCCGGCACCGGCAAGGCCGAAGTCGAAGGCACCAACAACGCCATGCTGCGCCTGACCGGTGACGTGAAGGTCTCCCAGAAGCTCACCGACCTGACCGCGGGCAAGCGTTACGCGATCTACGTGGGCGTGGACAACCGCACCAACTCCCCGGCCAAGATCACCGTGACCAACGGCACCAAGGTCCTCGCCACCAACGAGACCGGCAAGTCGATCGCCAAGAACTACATCAAGGCGTACGGCCACAACACGTACTCGAACACTGAAGGCGGCAGCAGCTACTTCCAGAACATGTACGTGTGGTTCGTGGCTCCGGAAAGCGGCGACGTCAAGGTGACGCTCTCGCACTCCGGCGCATGCGACAACACCGACCATGTGTACTTCGATGACGTGCGCGTGCTTGAGAACGGTTACAAGGGCCTGACGCTCAACGCTGACGGCACCCTGAAGACGCTCACCAACGACTTCGAGGACAATGCCCAGGGCATCTGGCCGTTCGTGGTCTCCGGCTCCGAAGGCGTCGAGGACAACCGTATCCACCTGTCCGAGCTGCATGCCCCGTTCACGCAGGCCGGCTGGGATGTCAAGAAGATGGACGACGTGCTCGACGGCAAGTGGTCCGTCAAGGCCAACGGCCTGATCCAGAAGGGCACGCTGATCTACCAGACGATCCCGCAGAACGTCAAGCTGGAACCGGGCGAGACCTACAAGGTGTCGTTCAAGTACCAGTCCGGCTCCGACGACATCTACGCCATCGCCACCGGTGACGGCGAGTACAACGCCAGCACCGTCAAGCTCACCAACCTGAAGAAGGCCCTGGGCGAGGACGGCACGGCCGAGTTCGAGATCACCGGTTCCATCACCGGCGACAGCTGGTTCGGCATCTACTCGACCTCCACCGCTCCCGACCTGCAGAACACGTCCGATTCCGCCGCCGCCTTCGGTGGCTACAAGGACTTCGTCCTCGATGACCTGAAGGTCGAGCACGTGGCATCCGCCGAGCGCACCAAGGCCGACGCCGAGGCCAAGCTCAAGGAAGTCAAGGACACCTACAACGGCAAGAGCGGCGACTACTCCGCCGAAGTCTGGACCACGTACGTGAACACGGTGGCCGAGATCGAGGCGCTCATCGCCAAGGATAAGCCCGACTACACCACCGCCTACAACAAGGCTGTGGCGCTGGCCGAGTACATGAAGAACGCACCGGGCGACGACTCGAACGATGCGTACGACGTGGCGACCGACGCCTACACCGTCGAGGCGGGCAGCCAGCAGGCACTGTCGGGCGGCAATGAGGGCCCGGCAAGCCTCGCCCAGGACGGCAATGCCGGCACCCACTGGCACACCTCCTGGAGCGCCAACGCAGTGTCCGCCGGTACCGCCTGGTATCAGTTCAACCTGAACGAGCCGACGACCATCGACGGCCTGCGCTACATGGCCCGCAGCGGCAGCGCGAACGCGAACGGCAAGATCAAGAAGTACAAGATTACGCTGACGCTGTCCGACGGCACCACCAAGGACGTCGTCACCAATGGCACGTTCACCACGACCAGCGGTGTCTGGCAGAAGGTCAAGTTCGACGCGGTCAAGAACGTCACCAAGGTGCGCATCACCGCTCTCGAAACCGCGGGACAGTCCGCGGGCGAGGTGAACACGTACGCCTCCGCTGCCGAGCTGCGTGTCACCACGGTTCGCGACGTGCCGAGCACCGAGGTCAAGGTCAACAAGTGCGATCTGCAGAACCTGTACGATGACGCTTCCGCCCTGACCGAGGCCACCTACACCGCCGACACCTGGAAGGTGCTCGTCGCCAAGCGCGACGCCGCCAAGAAGGTGCTGGACGACGAGAACGCCACCGCGTACGACGTGGCTCTCGCCTACCAGAACCTGAAGGACGCCATCGCCGCTCTGGAAGAGCGCGTGGACACCTCCAAGCTCGCCGGCCTGGTCGCCGATGCCGAGAAGCTCAAGGAATCCGCGTACACCAAGGATTCGTGGGCCGCGTTCAAGAAGGCTCTGGATGCCGCCAAGGCCGTCCTGAACAATGCGAACGCCACCAAGGCTGACGTCGATGCCGCGTATAACGCGCTGAACGCCGCGATGAAGGCCCTGAAGCCCGCCTCCTCCAAGCCGACTCCGAACCCGGAGACGACCGACAAGAGCAAGCTGCAGGCCACCATCGATCAGGCCAAGGCCCTGGATCTGAGCGGTTACACGAAGAAGTCCGCCCAGGCCGTGCGTGACGCCCTCGCCAAGGCCCAGAGCGTCCTCGCCGATGACAACGCCACCCAGGCTGACATCGACGCCGCGCAGAAGGCCCTCGCCGACGCGATCGCCGCACTGGAGAAGGCCGATGCCAACGGCAACGCCATCTCCAAGACGGGTGCGAACGTCGCCGTCATCGGCATGGCCGGCATGATGCTGGTCGCCGCCGCTGGCGCGGTGTTCATCGCCCGCAAGCGCGCCGAGTGATATAAGTAAATAGAAATAGGGAGGTCGCCCTGTGGCGGCCTCCCTTTTTGTGTTTGGCGCACCACGACTCTCTACCCTGCCCCGCTGGCGTGGGCAGGGTCGTGCATACCGTTTGTTTGGTTTGTCGTCGAGGGGGCGTTGGTTTTTCGAGGGGTTAAGTTTCCGGGTAGGTCGTGCGAGGGTCGCGCGGGAGGAAGGGAAGCGGCCGTGATGAGCCGCATCTATGAGAGGACGGTCATGTCGTTGACCGCGTTCGACAATCGGGACATCATCTCATGCGTGAGTTGTCTCATGCGGGCGTATACAGATGACAGCATGATTGACGTTGCTACCGGGAAGCGGATAGCGGATAGCACGTTCTATATGCCTGGCACGGCGGATCAAGTGAATGGTTTCGTGTCTCCACATGTTCCTATATATCAGTTGACATCTGATCCTCTTAAGCCGCCTCTTCTACTTAAGCAAATCGGAACTACAAGTGGCAAAGAAAACGAATGCCATGATGTCGCTTGATTCTGCCGCGTCCCGCTTGCGAGTGTGACGGATGGTGTTTGAACACAAAAGGGGAGGGCGCCCTCCCCTTTTGTGTTCAAACCGTTATGGATGGCCAGGATCGCGTCATTCTGCCCCCGTCAGCGGGGGGCAAATATGTAGTCCCTTGTGTTATATTTCAGGCGTAGATGTTTCTCGGGCGCATGTCCTCCGGCAGGCCCTCCAGCAGTGTCGCCACGGAGCCTTCCTCGAAGACGGAGCGGATGCCTGCGGCCAGCAGCGGCGCCACCGACAGCACGGTCATGTTATCCAGGCGCTTCTCCTGCGGCACTGGCACAGTGTCCATCAGGATGATTTCGCGGGCGCCGCAATCGCGCAGGCGCTCCACGGCCGGGCCAGACAGCAGACCATGCGTGGCGACCAGAGTCACCGAGGCGGCGCCGGAGTTGCGCAGCGTGCGCACGGCCTCGCAGATTGTGCCGGCGGTGTCGATCATGTCGTCCACCACCACGCAGTCGCGCCCCTGCACGTCGCCGATGATGCCATGCGCTTCGGCATGGTTCGGGCGCGTGATGTCGCGAGTCTTGTGGATGAACGCGAGCGGGAGCCCGCCCAGCTTGGCGGCCCACTGCTCGGAAACCTTGATGCGGCCGGCGTCGGGGGAGACGATCGTCGCCTTGTCCATAGGCACGTGGCTGCGCACGTAGTCGATCAGCACGGGCATGGCGGTCAAATGGTCGACCGGGCCGTCGAAGAAGCCCTGCTCCTGCGCGGCATGCAGGTCGACGGTGACCAGACGGTTCGCCCCCGCGGTGCGGAACAGGTCGAACATCAGGCGGGCGGTGATCGGCTCGCGGCCCTGATGTTTCTTGTCCTGACGGGAGTAGCCGAGGAACGGTGCCACGACGGTGATGGACTTGGCGGAGGCGCGCTTGAGGGCGTCGATCATCAACAGTTGCTCCATCACCCACTTGTTGATCGGGTTGGTGTGGCACTGCAGCACGAACACGTCGGCGCCTCGAACCGGCTCCGCGAACCGCACATACATCTCACCGTTGGCGAAGTCGTATGCGGTGGTGGGCAGCACGTTGATGCCGAGATATTGAGCCACTTCATTGGCAAGCTCAGGATATGCGCGGCCCGTCACCAAGGCCAGTCGCTTATCGGGTGTGCCCTCAAGGATCGCCGACATGTTTTTCCGCTCTTTCCGTCGATAGTTTCGTTACCGTTCACCGTGGTGATACGTTGCCGTACACAAACCTTATCCAATATACAAGAACCCGCCGTCCCAAGAGGAACGGCGGGTTGCGATGCTCACGGATTCTTCCACTTACGGCACGGTGCGCGCAGCAGGTGCCCCGTGCCGGGCGAAATCATTCCGATCAGTCGTCGTCCAGCGTGATGTCCAGCTTGTCGCCGTCCAGCGTGAACTGTCCGCTGATGCTGAAGCTGGTGGAACTGTCCGTCGGCTCCCAGGAGTCGTCATAGTTCTTGTACTCGTACGCCACCTTGGCTTCGCCGCCGTACACGTAGAAGCTTCCCGAGTCGATGCTGAGGTCATCAGTGGTGACGGTCGGGTATTCGGTGATGTTCCACGCGATGTTGCGGTAGTCGTCATCGGAACCGTACATGCTGAACGGGCAGCCTTCAGGCTGTGCATCCGTGGACTTGGCGCAGGTATCCAGCTTGTCCTTGATCTTCGCGTTGATCTCGTCTGCCAGAGCGTCGGTCGGCTCGGCAGAGATCGAGGCGGAGGATTCGGAGGAGGTGGTCAGCGTCGTCGAATCCGCGGTCAGATACTTCGACGTGACCGGTTCCACCGTGTACGAGCCCGGATACACCTTGAAGGTGTAGGTGCCGGAATCGGATGCTGTGGCGTTCTTCGCGCCGACCTTGACACCGTTGACGGTGAAGTTGGTGATGGCCGGTGATGCGTAGACGGAGATCTCCTTGACCAGCGGCGTCGTGATGTTCCAGTTCTTGAAGATCAGGAACTTGGATCCGTTCGGCGCGACCGTCAGAATGTCGGTCATGGACTTGCCACCCAGCGTGTACGAGATCCGCATCGTGCGGGAGCCGTCCGCGTTGTCGGTGGCGGAGATGATGCGCTGGTTGCTGATCGTGGTCTTGTCGCCCTTGGAAGCCGCATTGGTGAGCAGCGTGCGCTTGCCGTTGGCGACCTGCGGGTCGGAGATGCCGTTGGCCTTGTCATAGTCGCCGGACGCGATGGCCGACAGGTAGCTCTTCGCGGTGTTATCGGCGCTGAACACGGTGGAGTTGACCACTGCGTAAGCGATACCGAGCAGGGCAAGCACGCCGACGATGGCGCTGATGATGATGGCCAGCTTCTTCTGCTGCGGGGTCATGGCCTTGGCTGCAGCCGGGGCGGCGGGAGCAGCCACCGGAGCGGGGGCGACAGGTGCAGCTGCAGGAGCGGCAGGAGCGCCGGCAGGAACTTGGACAGTCGGGGCACCACCTTGGGCCTGAAAGGCCGCGGCGTCGGTGCCGGCAGCGGGAACCCCCTGAACCGGAGCACCGGGAACCGGGGCGCCCTGAACGGGAACGCCCTGAACGGGAACGCCCTGAACGGGAACGCCAGCTGCGGGCGCGGTCGGCGCTCCGGTGCCGGCGCCAGGCTGTCCGCCGAAGGACTGCTGCGGGCCGGTGTAGCCGACGGCCGCGGCGACCTGTGACGGGAAGCGACCAAAGTGCGCTCCGCATGCCGCCGCATACGCGGTGACCTCGGCGGGCGTCGGGCGGACCGTGCCGCCGACGAACAGCTTCCATGCGCCGCCCATCGACAGCACCATGGCCGGGCCGAATGTCAGCGCCACCACCTCGATCAGGAACGACCATACGGCCGCGACGAGGAAGTACCATGCCGCGATGTTCAGCGACACGTCAGAGGTATCGGACTGCATGGTGTAACCCAGCGTCGCGGACGTGAACAGGAACGTGACGATCAGCCAGATCACCAGCGTGGCGACCGGAGACTTCCACGAGTGCTGCCATCCCGCATATGCCGGATCATAGATGTTGCGTGCCGCGGCGCGCAACGCAATGTAGAACGTGGTGATAAGGAACACCACGAATACCAGCCACAGCTGCCACGGTGCGCTGATGGAGCCGCCGTACTGGTTCGAGATGCCGAACAGCGACAGGTTAGCGACATAGCCGGGGACGTCGATGCCGACCGCGCCGAACGAGCCGAGCGCGAACGTCAGGAACGAAAGGTACGGCAGCAGAATCGGGAACAGCATGAACATCTGGCCGTTGTGCAGGCTGCTGGACAGCATGATCAGGCAAATGAAGCCGATCACCGTGAACACGACCGCGTAGATGAACGCCGCGTCAAGCAGCGTGCGCACGAAGCCGCGCGTGCGGTGAGCCCACTTCCAGGCCGCGGTGAACACGTTGTTGGAATCCGAGGCGTACTGGGCGAGCAGATAGCCGAAGAACGCGCCGATCGCGGCGAGCAGCAGCGTCATGAAATACGTACGGGCGGAGACGCCGGTCAGGATGGCCTTGGCCTGAATGCCGCCCATGCTGCTGGCTCCCAGCGTCAGCGGGAAGATCGCGGCGAGAATCAGATAGACGAATCCCATCACGACGCCGACGATGACGCTGCTGACGATGCCGGTCCACTTGAACCGGATGGCGAACTTACGCGCGAACCAGTATGCGCCGAACGCGGTGCCGAGAACCAGCGCCACGCCGGAAAGACCGACAGGCATCCATAGATGGCCGGACACGCCGAAGGACGACATGGAGAGGTTGCCTCCGGTGATGTTGGGCGACAGTTGACCGGATACGCCCAGAACCATCACCAGAATCAGGAACTGGAAGAAGTTCGGCGTCACCGTGCCGGAACCGCTGGCGTCACTCATCATGTGGGACAGGCCGGGGACCATGCTCAGCTTGGACGCCCATGATGAGCCGGCCGACAAGAAGAAGATGGAGCCGATCAGGGCCAGCGCCATCGCGCCGATCAAGCCGAAGGCAAGGCTGATTGCGGCGGTCTGCAGCGAACGCGCGGAGAACAGCTCCTTGAACATCGGGTTGGGGACGAACTGCTGCGGAGCGCCGGGCTGAACCGGGGCGCCGGGTGCGCCGGGGGTAACGGGGACAGGTGCGCCGGGGACGGGAGCACCAGGCGCGGGCGCAGCAAAAGTGCCGGGAGCCGGTGCTGCAGCCGCAACAGGTGCGGCGGCGGGAACTTCTCCGGCCGGAGCGGCGACTGGCACTTCTGCCGCCGGGACGGGAGCTGCAGGAGCTTCTTGTGCGGGGACTGGTTCGGGAACCGCCGGGAAGGCCGGCTCGGCTGCGGGCTGTTCCGCGCCGGGGAATGCGGGTGCCGGCTCGGGCTGCGGTGCCGCGGCCTGTGGGGCCGGTACGGGTTCAGGGAATGCGGCGACGGGAGCGGGTGCTTCCGGCTGGGGCGCGGCTGCGGTGCCGTGTGGAGCGGTGCCGAGCAAGGTCGAATCTTCGACGTTGTCGTTGCTGTTTGCTGCGGCGACCGCGAGCGTCTGCCCGCATTGCGTGCAGAATCGTGCGGCGCTGGACAGCGTGGCGCCGCAGTGAGGACATATCATAACAAGCCCCTTTCTTGGTTCTCTTTTCCCTCCTTATTGTATAGTCGCCACGTCATCTTCAGCAGCTTATTCTCGGTATTTGCGCGGGGCATATAAGGTATGTTTTCGCCCCCATCGGGCAGGTAATCCGATATCCGATAGGGGCGAAAACATGCCAATGCATTCTCTGTGCCTGTGGCGTCATCTGTCCATGAATACGTTGCCGTTGGCGGCGAGGCATGCCAGCACTTCCGGTTTCTTCATGTCATACGTCGTGTTGACGGTCTCTCCGGGAGCGGCATGACCCATTGCGTTCGCCTCCTTCTCGTATTGTTCGACGGTGTAGGATTTCGGCACCAGCCCGGCGCGCTTAAGGCAATCGACTGCCCCCTCCTCATGAGACGCATACAGATTGGGATTGCCGACTTGTGCCATATACAACGCGTCCACCGAATCCACGGTGGCGATTCCACACGCGTTCAAGTCCTTGGCCTTTTTCTGGATGTAGTCAGGGTCATCTGCTTTATCTGAAGGAAGTACGTCTCCCTGCGGCTGCTGGATGCCGTTGGAGTAAGTTTTCAGTGTCGGCCTCGGATAGCCCTTGTCTTGGACGCACGTGATGTATCGGCTCCATGCGGCCTTGTAATCGGACAGACTTATTTTGCCGCTTGTCGCGGCCTTGCGCAGTGTCGCTTTCTGCGCGGGGTCCATTCCGGAGTCCTGGCCGAGCAGCTGCGTCGCATAAGCCTGCAAAGATGAGGCGAGACGGTTCCCGCCCGAGCCGGAATCCGTTGCTTGGTTCGTGTTCCGTGCCGTGCCGCATCCGCACAGCATCGCAATGGAAAGCGTAATGACGGCGATGACGGCGATGGCCATCGTCACCGTACGACGGGATGCCGGAATATGCCCCATTCTTACTCCTCTTACTCCGATATGCATTATCTCAACGTATGAGAATGTCTTTTTACCAACGGGTGACACTCTTCCCTGTGACAGCACTATTGTTTGCCATGCGTATCCACAAATGCGGTCCTAGTTTCGGCGAACTCATGGTCGCACCTTTGTATTGATAGATCACAAAACCATGCAAGTTCCCGGTGTAGTACGCATTTCTATACGGCCAAGTGCCGGACACAGCTCCACTTCCGGCGAATTGCATATTCCCAAGTGCGCTACCGCTTGTCCAGCATCCAGCGTTCTTGTTTGTGCATCCCCTTGTTACGGTGATGGCGTTGACATTCATGGATGAAGGAGGAATCACGTTTAGAAGTTTGCCGGTCGATGGTTCTATGACTGCTACAGAGCCGGGCTTGGCCATGATGATTTTGCTGCCGTCTGCATCAGTGACGACTTCATATGTGGAGTCAAAGCCAGAAGCCTGCTTGGGTGACATCGATACGAACGATGCGGCGAGAGTCAGCAAAACAGCCAACAATGTTATCTGGAACCTTTTGGTTGCCGACATGATAATCTCCTCTTCGAAATTTCGTCGGTCTTCAAATTTTATATCTAAAAAGACATCTCGGTCAAATGGTTGCGGACGTCATTTGGGGTCCGTATCGCAGTATATTTGCAGGGGAATGCTGTCATGCAGTGTAACGTTGAGCGCAGGATAGTCACGAGGAGAGATTATGCGGTGTTCCCGTTGTGGTGCGAATGTCGTTGAGGGCGATAGATTCTGCGAGAACTGCGGGGCGCCCGTAGCCGTGCAGGCGGGTTCCGTGTGCCCGGTGTGCGGTCAGCAGTCGGAACCCGGCATGCGGTTCTGCCAGCAGTGCGGTGCCGAGCTGTCCGCCGGCCCGCGGCCCGCACAGCCGGTGCCGACCGCACAGCCGGTGCCTCCTGCACAGCCTTATCAGGCTGTCCAGCAGTACGCGGGACAATACGGTGCCGCCCAGCCCGGTGCCGTCTTCCCGCCGCAGGCCGTGCAGCCGCCAGCCCAACCGTCACGGCCTGGAGAGTCCGCCGGCAAGGGCAAGAAGAAGACCGCGCTGATCGTCGGCATCATCATCGCTGTACTCGTCGTGGCGCTTGTCGCCGGATTCGGCGTCTGGTGGTTCATGCTGCGTGATTCCGGCACCCAATCGGCTCAGACGCAGTCGACATCCCAGCAGAGCGGCAAGACCAAGTTCGGCGACAGCAAGGCCGCGAAAGACGACAAGCCCTGCACCGCTGCGCCCGATGCCGAGCTGAGTTCCGTCGACCACAGCGACGCCAATCTCGTCGCGCAGCTGCAGCTCACCTCCAACTGCGCGTTGACGAAGGACGGCGACACGGCGGAGTTCAAGGAATCCGACGTCAAGGTCAGCATCAAGGACGATGATGGCAATGTCATCGCCTCGGCCGTCTTCGACTTCTCCAAGCAGCCGGTCAAGTTCAATGGCGAGACGGCCAACGTCGCGCTCGAATTCACCACGAGGCAGTACTGGCGCCCGTACGACCAGATCGAGACCGGCAGCACCGAGGTCATCCTGCAGACCGGTCAGAGCGGCACCGGCGAGGCGGGCAGTGCGGACGGCGACGCGTTGGCAGGCTCCGACATCAACAGCGAGGACGCCGAGCGGTACGCGCAGCTTGCGTTGAGCTGGCAGCTCAAGCATGACGAATCCGCCGCATCCCGCTTCTACACCACCTACACCACGCAGCTGTCCAGCAAGAAAAACGACATGAAGGCCGACGGCAAGACCTGGCATTACGTGGACATCTACGAGCAGTTCCTGCAGCAGCGCATCAAGCACAAGAACGCGATCCTGATCTGGTCCGGCGATTACCCGACGTACACGAAGGCCGACGCTTCGACCGCGTATTACGTGATCCTGTCGGGTGATACGGTCGACTCGGTGAAGGCCGGCGACGCATGGTGCAAGTCGAACGGCTATGGTGCCGCGGATTGCGCGGTCGTGGATTTGCAGTAGGACGGATTACTCCCCAGTCGCTTCGCGACAGCCCCCGCAAGCTGTCGCGGGCATGGCGTAGCTTAGAGAAGTTGCTGTTTTCAGCAGCGCGTATACACACTCCTGCCATGGATAGTCCATGGCCGACTAGTCCGAAGGAGGTGGGTGATGTCTGCGCATAAGTACGAACTGATGTTCATTGCCGATCCTGAGCTGGATGAGCGCGGTCTGAAGAAGTTGACCGAGCAGTATCTGGAGCTCGTCACCAAGGAAGGTGGTTCCGTCGAGAACACCGATATTTGGGGACGTCGCAAGCTCGCTTACGAGATTGACGGCAAGACCGAAGGCAACTACGTGGTGGTCAACTACACGACCACTCCCGAGGTCAGCGCCGAGCTCGATCGTGTGCTCAACCTGAACGAATCCGTCGTCCGCACGAAGATTCTTCGTAAAGACGCCAAGTAAGCCGTATGAGTTTCTGATTGTTCGCGACTCGCTGAACCAAAGGTAAGAAGGTAAGTCATGGCAGGCGAAACCATCATCACCGTGGTGGGCAACCTCACGGCAGATCCCGAACTGAGGACCACGGGAAACGGCGCTTCCGTCGCCAGTTTCACCATCGCCTCTACCGCGCGTACCTACAATCGCAACACCGGGCAGTTCGAGGACGGCAATGCGCTGTTCATGCGCTGCTCCGCCTGGCGCGATCTCGCCGAGCATTGCGCCAGCACGCTGTCCAAAGGCATGCGTGTCATCGCGCAGGGGCGTCTCCAGCAGCGCTCGTATCAGGCGCAGGACGGCTCGAACCGCACCGTCATCGAGATGACGATTGATGAGATCGGCCCGTCGCTGCGTTACGCGACCGCGCAGGTCACGCGCACGTCCAGCGGCAACGGCCAAGGCGGATTTGCCGGCCGTGGCAATGGCGGCAATGGCGGATTCAACGCCGGCCAGGGCAATGGCGGCGGTTTCGGCGGCAACGCCGGCGGCTACCAGAGTGGCCGTGGCAATGGCGGCTTCAGCGGTGGCTATCAGGGTGGCGGCAATGGCGGCTACCAGGGTGGCGCGTCCGCTGCGGGCAACGCCGGCCAGAGCGCCGCGCCCGCGACCGATCCGTGGGGCACGTCCGGCGATGCCGGCTCGTCCTTCGGTTCGTTCGGCGGCTCGTCCGATTTCGGTGGCGATTCGCAGGAACCCGAGTTCTGATGCCCGTCCGCGGCCACATGAAGCCGCGCGACGCACGTAACAATCCAGAAGCAAGCATTCAATCGTAATTTTCAAGGAGAACATCATGTCACGCAAGAGGCCGCAACCGCCGGTCAAGCCGTTCAAGAAGAAGCCGAATCCGCTGAAGGCCGCCAAGGTCACCGAGATCGATTACAAGGACGTCGCGCTGCTGCGCAAGTTCATCTCCGATCGCGGCAAGATTCGTTCCCGCCGTATCACCGGCGTGACCGTGCAGGAACAGCGCGAGCTCTCCAAGGCGATCAAGAACGCCCGCGAGATGGCCCTGCTGCCGTACGCCACCACCGGTCGCTGAGTTAGGGAGGATAAGAAATGGCTGAATCCAAGGTTATTCTCACCCAGACCGTTGCCAACCTGGGCCACTCCGGCGATGTCGTCGCCGTCCGCTCCGGCTACGCCCGCAACTACCTGATCCCGCAGGGCCTCGCCTTCGCGTGGACCAGGGGCGCCGAAGCTCAGATCGTGCAGATGAAGCGCGCTCGCTTGGCCAAGGCCGTCGCCACCCGCGAGGATGCCGTCGCCGCCAAGGCCGCCATCGAGGGCACTACCGTCGAGATCGCTGCCAAGGTTTCCGAGTCCGGCAAGCTGTTCGGTAGCGTCACCGCCGAGCAGATCGCGCTGGCTCTCTCCGACAAGGCCGCGGTCAACCCGAAGGCCATCGAGGTCGAGCCGATCAAGACCACCGGCGACTTCCCGGCTAAGGCCGCCCTGCACCCGGAGATCACCGCCTCCTTCTTCGTGAAGGTCGTCGCCGAGTAACTTCGGCCCATCAGACAGATTATCGTCTGAGCTTAAGCATCAGCCCCTCCGCCGCTCCGCGCGGCGAGGGGCTTTTTGTATTGTTCCAAGTCGCAGCGAATGATTCTCAATAAGGAAGGTGCGAGGATTGCGAACATTTACGCACAAGTGAACAATATGAGAAAACGCTGTTTTCCAAGGATTTGCGGACATTGATGTTCATTTGGAGTTGCGGCGGGCTCGCACCTTTCTTAATGAGAATGATATGCTGCGAGGATGGGCGTTCTCAAGACGCGGAAGCCAAGCCAGCCCCGTTCAACTCGTTGACAGCGGCGAACGGCATCACCCTCAAAGCCGGTGAGTCCCTGCTGTTCAAGGCCGGCACCACCTGCACCAGCGCGACCCAGACCATCGACGGCGCCTCGGTCAAGACCGGCCTGCGCGTCATCAACGCCAAAGGCACCAAGGACGCGCCCATCACCATCGGAGCGTACGGCGAAGGCGCCGCGCCCATCATCGCCGGTGCGGGCGTCAGCGAGACCATCCTGCTGAAGAACTCCGAATACATCACAGTGCAGGGCTTCGAAGTCACCAACACTGATGCGAACGCGGCCGATTACGAAAAATACATGCGCCGTGGCATCGCCGTGGACGCTCGGCAACGTCGACAACACGAAGAACAACGACGCCGGTGGTGCCACTCGGCGCCCGAAGTCCGAACTAAACCAGGCCGACGCCGTAGTCTCCGGCGAGTACGCGGCGAAACTCGGCGAACAGCTCACCCCGTACAACGACGACACCATCAACCAGCGTACGCTGTCCGAGACGCCGGGCAAGACGTACCGTCTCGGCCTGTGGGCGACGCTCGGCAAGAGCAACGACGACACCCCGTCCACGCTCAAGGTGCAGGTCAAGTCCAACCTCGCGTCGCTTGGCGCCGTCAGCTCGTTCAGCCAGTACCGCAAGACCGTGCTGAGCGAGACCGTGGACGCCGAAAGCAAGGAAGGCGGCAAAAATCACTACAGCGGGTCGTTCATCGTGCCGCTCGACGTGGACCCGTATGCCGCGCTGTGGGTCGCCATCTCGCAGACCGATCTGGCCTCCGGCTCGTTCGCGTACATCGACAACGTCACGCTCGTCGAGGACTCCGCGGCCGTGTCCGACGTCGCGTCGATCGCCGTGACCAAGCAGCCGACCAAGACCGAATACGCCATCGGCGACGCGCTCGACCTGAGCGGCATGGCCGTCACCGCCACGATGTCTGACGGCACACCGCCGAGCTCGGCGAGGGCGAATACACGGTCTCCGAGTTCGACTCGTCGACCGCCGGCGAAAAGACCATCACGGTGACGTACGCCGCCGATACCTCGCTTACCGCCACGTTCAAGGGGACGGTGAAGGAGGCCGAGCCGGTCGACACCGTGCCGCCGGTGATTTCCGGTGCGGATGGCGTGGCCGTGGAGTTCGGTGTGTCGTTTGATCCGATGGCGGGTGTGAAGGCGGTTGATGATGTGGACGGTGATGTGACCGGTGCCGTGAAGGTGTCCGGTGACACGGTGGACACGAGCAAGCCCGGCGCGTACACGTCGGTGTACACGTGAGCGATGCGGCCGGTAACGAGGCGTCCGTGACCCGTGTGGCCACCGTCAAGGAGAAGTCCGGCGAGACGCCCGCGAGCCTGGCGACAAGGATCCGGACGGCGGCAAGGAGCCCGGCAAGGAGCCCGGCAAGGAGCCCGGCAAGGAGCCCGGCAAGGAGCCGGGCAAGGATACCGACAAGGACGGTGATAAGAACGACCAAGGCAACAAGAAGTCGGGCCTGTCCGCGACTGGCGCCTCGGTGTCCGTCGTTGCCATCGCCGCAATCGGCCTGCTTGCGACGGGCGCCGTGTCTGTGGCGGTTCGCCGCCGTCGCGACATCTAAGGCGCGGATTTCCTGAGTCGCGTTGGCCCTGATCGGCTCAGGGCCAACGCATGGCATTGATGCCGGTCGAATGGCTGTCCCATTCGACCGGCATCTTCGTCTATTTTGGCCTTGCCCGGCGTGATTCCACGATGTATGTGCTGCTATCTTCGTTTCGAGGGGTTGATTCCACTGCCTGGGAACATCTATCTGCGTTTCAGGGGGTGGCCAAAACACTATGCACGGAGTATATAGGGCATTTGCTCATTGAAATCATGCGGTTTGCGTGATGTTTATACTTTGCTACCAACCCCCTGAAACGCAGATAGATGTTCGTCGCGGCCTGAATCAACCCCTTGAAACGCAGATAGGGGCGGATTGCGAGGATCACCCGGGCGGGGGCATGCTTCCAGTGGCGAATTAGGGGTGATTTGACTCGGGCGCACCCTCTCGACGAAAACAAAAAAAGGTCAGAATCTTTCGATTCCGACCTTGCTTGTGCCCCCGCAGGGATTCGAACCCTGGACACGCTGATTAAGAGTCAGCTGCTCTAACCAACTGAGCTACAGGGGCGTTGGTCATTTCTTGAGCCGAGTGATAACTATACTCAGAACTCGCTGCGATGCAAATCGGCGTGTTGCGTACGGCGTGTCGCGAGTAATTCCAATGGGTTTCACATGACTGCACCCAAGTGTGCATGGCAGGGCAGGGTGTGAATCACCGGGGATTCTGCCGTCCAATCCGCCCGTATCGCCGTTCGTCAAGGGGTAAAGTGTACAATCGCGTCGTTTGCTTTCGCACCCAGCGAAATTGAGTCGCCGGGAGTACGAGAGAAATCCAATCATCCAGAGACCGTGAGCAGTCAGCCATGTCTGCGATGCGGTGGAGAGAAAAGAAGAAGCCGTGGAATATTCCCTCTTTACCAAGCTGGCTGCCGAGTTCTTCGGCACCGCCATCCTGATGATCTTCGGCAATGGCTCGGTCGCCAACGTCGAACTCAAGAACACGAAGGGCCACCACGCCGGATGGCTGAACATCGCCATGGGCTACGGTTTCGGCGTCATGTTCCCGGTGCTCATGTTCGGCGGCGTGTCCGGCGCCCACATCAACCCGGCCATGACCCTCGCCCAGGCGATCAACGGGCTGTTCCCGTGGAGCGACGTGCTGCCGTACATCGTGGCGCAGCTGCTCGGCGCACTGCTGGGACAGTTCATCGTGTACCTGACGTATTACCCGCACTACAAGGAGACCGAGGACGCGGAAGCGATCCTCGGCACGTTCTGCACGACCGACGCCGACAACGACAAGATCAACTACTTCCTCAACGAGATGTTTGGCACGCTGGTGCTGGTGTTCGGTGCGCTGTGCTGCCTGATGCTGCCGTGGGGTTCGAAGGATTTGGCGGCCGCGTCGATCGTGGTTGGCTTCATCGTATGGGGTTTGGTGACCTCGATGGGTGGCCCGACCGGCCCCGGACTGAATCCGGCCCGCGACCTGATGCCGCGTCTGCTGCACGCGATTCTGCCGATTCCGAACAAGGGCACCTCGCGTTGGGGAGAGGCGTGGATTCCGGTCGTCGCTCCGATTGTGGGCGCCATCGTCGGCGCGTGGCTGTACGTGTTCTTCTTCGCGTGATTTTTGCGCGAACCGCGTGAGCCGCGGCGGGCTCGCGTGACGCCACGCGTGTTGCGCGGCCCCACGGCTGACGGGATACAATGCAGGGAGAGACGCCTGCGAAAAGCGTGCCCTTGTGCTCGCGCTTTCGCGGGGCGGCGCGGCTTGACCTATGACGTTGCTGGGAGTGATTGAAGTTGCAGCGGTTGCGTGGTGACGATATGCGTCGGGTGTTCCGCGCCCGGCGCATTGCCGTATGTGCGGGGTTGATTTTGACGCTCGTGTTGTTTGTTCTTGCGGTGCGGGCGAGCGTACTTCGCGTGCCGGGCATGGGCGGTGAGCGGTCGTCCATCGCGCAGTCAGGTGCAACAGCGCAGCCGCAGTCTGCGGGGGAGCAGAAGGGCGGCGATTCCGCGAAATCGTCGGCCACCGCGAAATCCACTAATTCCGAGGCACAGTCAAACGGGTATGACCCCTCGAAGCCGTTCTCGCAGGCGCAGCGGCGCGAGATTCTCGAGAAGGCGCAGCAGACCGTGGCGGCCAGCGGCAAACCCCGCCACGAATACCATTACTGTGTGTCCACCAAGGGGAGCGTCGGCGATACCGGCGAGTTCGGGCGCACGGTGTACGCGACGCTGAATGATTCGCGTGGGTGGCCCCGTGCCGGTCTCACGTTCGTGGAGAGCGGTTCCAGCAAGTGCGACATGACGTATATTCTGGCCGCGGCGGAGTATATGAAATCGTTTTCGTCGCTTTGCTCGTCGCAGTACAGCTGCCGCGTCGGCAATCAGGTGATCATCAATTATGACCGTTGGCGCGAGCCGACCGACAGCTGGCTGAAGGGCGGCGGCAATCTGGCGAATTATCGCACGATGGTCATCAACCATGAGACCGGTCACCGGCTCGACCATCGCGACAATGAAACCGTATGCCAGCAGGCAGGCAAGCCGGCGCCGCTGATGCAGCAGCAATCGATATCGTTGCGCGGCTGCACGATCAACGAATGGCCGCTCGACTCGGAGCTCTGGGCGCGGTGGTGATCGGACGATTCGCGCCGACGCCGTCCGGACGAATGCATATCGGTAACGTGTATGCGATGCTGGGTGCGTGGCTGTCGGCTCGTGCGGGTGGCCCAGAGCGTACAAGCCGGACGGGCGGTGGAGCGGGCGATGCGGATTGCCTGAATAACGTGAATCGCGTGGATGGCATGAGTGGCGCAGCCGATCCGGGCGATGCGGACGGCGGGCGAGGGCGCATGCTGCTGCGCATCGAGGACATCGACACCCCGCGCGTGCTGCCGGACGCGGACCGCTGGATCATGGACGATCTGGCATGGTTGGGACTGGACTGGGATGGAGAGCCGGTATACCAGTCGCGGCGGCTCGACATCTACGAGCAGGCGTTGCGCGCGCTTCAGGGCATTGACTTGCGAGGCGCTGCCGCGTTCGGTGGCCGTGATGGCGTTGACGGCACCGAGACCACTGCGCTGATATACCCGTGTTTCTGTTCGCGCGCCGACATCCGTGCGGCCTCGGCGCCGCAGGAGGGCGACCGTTTCGTCATGTATCCCGGCACATGCCGGCGCGCGCTCGCCGAGCATCCGCGACAGGTCGAGCAACGCTTGGCGAATGGTGATCGGCATTCGCTGCGCATCGCCATGCCCGTCGCCGGCGACGCGCGTGCCGTGGTCACCGTGCATGATCGCGTGTTCGGGAACTGCCGATTCGATTTGCCGCGCGATTTGGGCGATACGGTGGTGCGACGGGCGGATGGTCTGTTCGCCTATCAGCTGGTTGTCACGGTTGACGACTTGCTGATGGGTGTGGATGACATCGTTCGCGGGCGTGACCTGTTGCGATCCGCCGCGCTGCAGCTGTACATCCGTGAGCGGCTGCTCGACGCCGGCTTCGGGGATAGCTCGGATGGCGGCGTTGCCGCGGCTCATCGCGATATCCGTTTCGCACATCTTCCGCTGATCGACAATGCGGCCGGGCGGCGGCTCGCCAAGCGTGAACGGTCGCTGGATATGGGAACGTTACGCAAACATGGCATCACGGCGCATCGGGTGATCGGCTATTGCGCGTGGCTGCTCGGATTGCAGCAAGAGCCCGAGCCGTGCGCTGCTGCCGACCTGTTGCATGGATTTTCGTGGGATGCGCTCGCCGCAGATTCGCAGGATCGTTCCATCCCCGACGACCCGTTCAGCATCGGATTGTGAGATTTCCTCCTCTATATGCTGCGTGCGGAGCCGTTTCGCGCTTCGAACCCCCCCCAGTCTCGCATCGCTCGACACCCCGCCAGCGGGGGTCCACGCCGGAAGTTCCCGGTTTCTCTAGCCGATTCGCCCTCATCCGTGGGCATACTAATATATGGTGCAGCAAGACGGATAGGGAGCATATGATGACCGCTTACATGGATCACAAGGATCTGACCAATGAAAGCATCGACGAGACGCGGGCGACGCAGATTCGCGATGGCGTGCATCGCGTGCTTGACGCCATCGCCGAAGCCGAGTCGGCGGCCGGTCGTGCTCCCGGTTCGGTGAAGCTGCTGGCGGCGACGAAGACCCGTGATGTCGGCGAGATCATGGCGGCGATCGATGCGGGCATCCGCATGATCGGCGAGAACCGCCCGCAGGAGGTCATGGCCAAGGCCGAGGGACTGCGTCGCCTGTGCGCGGACCGGGGATTTGCGCTCGGCACAGGCGACGGCGACACCACTCGACCGTCTGACGCCGAACACATCCCGTTCCATCTCATCGGCCAGCTGCAGGCCAACAAGATCGGTAAAATCCTCCCCGACGTCAACACCATCGAATCGGTGGACGGCGTCGAACTGGCGCAGCGCATCGCCCGCCGTGCCGTCGCCCGTGGAATCACGGTCGGTGTGCTTCTGGAAGTCAACGAGTCCGGGGAGGCATCGAAATCGGGTTGCGACCCGCAGGCTGCCGTCGACATCGCCGCACAGATCGCGCAGCTGGACGGCATCCGGCTCGAAGGCCTGATGACCATCGGCGCGCACGTCGATGACGAGGCCACGATTCGCGCCTGCTTTGCGCATCTGCGCGGCACGCGCGACACGATTCTCGCCTCTCGCGCGCCCGGCACCGAGCACTGCACGGAACTGTCGATGGGCATGACGCACGACATGGCGCTCGCCATCGCGGAGGGTGCGACGATTGTGCGCGTCGGAACGGCGATTTTCGGCGAACGCGCGTTCATCTGACGGATTGCGGCAGGCCTCGGCGGAAAGGGGCCGGGCTGTAGCGCCCGCGCTGCGCTGCCGGCTTCTCGACTGCCGTTTGATGGTGGGCATACGATGGGGGTATTGGTGTCGGCTGACGGCAACGTGAGGTGAGTGCGGTCATGAAACGTGATGATATGCGGGCGAGCCGCGGCGCGCGGACTGACGAGAGTGAAGAGGGTGCCGTGCCGGTGTCATCGAGTGATGATATCCGTGTCCATGCCGTGGTGGCGGGTCTGGTGCAGGGTGTCGGATTCCGGTATTTCACGGTGATGACCGCCGGCAAGCTCGGCCTGGGCGGTTGGGTGCGCAACTGCTACGACGGCTCGGTGGAGGTCGAGGCGCAGGGGGAACGCGGCAAGGTCGCCCGTCTGATTTCGGCACTGAAGCAGGGGCCGCGCTATGCCGATGTCGAACGAGTGGACGTCACCGAGATCCCGCTACAGGAGCTGAAGCCGGCCCGTCATGGGTTCCCCTCGTTCGGCGTGTTCTACGAGCGATAGTTTCGGGTCTATTGAGACGGAACTGTTCCATCGGCAGATGATGGTAAATGACGTTAGCCGATGGTTCAGCCCACTGTCAGAAGCAATATATAACTCTGCCCCCGCTGGCTGGCTCTTGCGAAGCGGGCAGGAGCGGTTTGCGTTCCTAAGTGCGCGCTGAAACGTTCAGCCTGCGAACATAAGAACGCAAATCGCACGTTTTGCGTTCTTATGTTCGCGTACTCGTCGATACGGCGCGCACTTAGGAACGCAAAAGAGTCCGCGTAATCTCACGACGAGAGCCTCCCTCAGTCTTGTTGTGCTTTGGCGGGAGCAGACACTTCGCTGATACAGCGGTATACCGTTATGTAAGAGGCCTCAGGCCTTGATCTAAGCCGTATTTCGGTATATTCCCAAGAATTTTCCCCGTAGGGAAGGGGGTATGGCCTGATTCCCGAGGACCTTATGCCGCAAGGGCTGCGAAAGCGGTTTTTCTGCGGGGGGGGGGCATGTATTCGGCGTTATTTCAATGTTTCGGGGGATTGCGTCGATTTTTGGGTGCGGATACGGTCAGGAGTTAACAGGCCGATGGAAGTCGATGATTTGCGCGTGCTGCGACGGTGAGAGTCGCAATCGTGAGTCTTTGTCGAACTGCTGAACGCCGGATGAAGAGTTTTGGAAATGATGGAAGGGATGCTTATCGTGACTAAGCAGAATCGGAAACCATCGCATACGAGGGCGATGCGCTCTCGCCTGATCGCGGCCGCCGTATCCGTCGCGACCGTTCTTGGACTTGCCGTCACCGGCACTGCGATTGCGGCCGATGCAGGGACAGCCGCACCCGAAGCCGCGCAGTCGGCCACGACGCAGGCATCACAGGCCGGCACCGGCCCGATCAGCGGCGTCGCACAGGGCGACAGCGCTCAGCAGGGGGTGCCATCTGCCCTGACCGATCGCGCCGGGACTGGTGCTTCGGGGCAGACCGCCACGGTCAAAGCGTCGGCTGCGCCTCGCGCCACGGCGAACGACGGCAAAGTGAAGATTAACCTATTCGATTATTGGGACAGCAGTGATCCGAAGGGCCCGGCAAAGGCCGCTGGCAAAGAGAACGTGAACTATGCCACGGGCGGTACCAGCAGAAATGAGGCGGCTGCAGCATTCTACTTCAACTACTTCAACGGAAAAGGTAAGGATTGGAACGGCTGGACTGGCAGTGCAGAAACCTCTCCGGGCATCGTCAAGACGAACCTCACCAAGACCGGCGCTGATGCAGTTCCGCAGTTCTCTACGATGGTGACCAATAAAAATAATGCACAGACCGACATGACGTATTTGTTCACAGAAAGCGAGTGGGCCAAGGCATATACCAATGGCGGCAATGGGCTGACGGGGCTGTTCGATCCGACGGAAGAGGCCAAGGGCCACTATGTGTACGACTCCAATACGACGTACGCCGCGCTGAACAGTGCCGGTACCGGATTTGACCGGTCAGCAACATGGACCGAGAGAACTGACGCGTGGATTCCGAAATTCCTGCCGTTCAATGCGGATAAAAGTCAGCTGCGGATCGGCTTTCATTCAGTGCGCGGCGCCCGGTACGCCTTCGGTATGACCGCATACGCGAAGTTCATGCAACCGAAAGAAGGCAAACTCGTTGATGATTCCCCGATGACGTTCAACTTCACGGGTGACGATGATCTGTGGCTGTTCGTCGACGGCATGCTTGTGTTGGATATCGGTGGCATCCATGATGCCGCCAGCGGCTCCATTGATTTCGCGACCGGTGTGGTGACGATTGTCAGCAATAAAACCACTACGACCACGTTGCAGGCGTTGTTTACTCAGGCGCTCAGGGACCAAGGCAAGTCGGATGCCGAGATCACCGCTTGGATGGAATCCAATATGGTCAAAGCCTCCAATGGCTCCTACACCACGTTCAAGAACTACACCAGTCACGAGATGAACATGTACTACTTCGAGCGTGGCCATAGTGGTTCCAACTGCAAGCTTGACTTCAATTTGGTGACTCTTGACTCCAGCCATATTCAAATCGGCAAGGAGACGGAGAACGTTCCTGAAGCTGACAAGGACAAGAACTATACGTTCAACGCTTATGTCAACTATGAGGGAACCGACAGTGACAAGGATTACACGTTGTACACGGGTAAATACGACGTGTACAACACCGCCACCGGCACCAAGGACGGTGAAACCCGGATCACGGATTCCAATGGCGTGATCACGCTCAAGGCGGGCCAGTATGCCGTGCTTTTGGGCAGCGACGCCAAGAGGATCACCGAGTCCTCGAAGTACAAGGTGACGGAAATCAACGTTGACCAGGACACGTATGCGGTGAGCGCCAATGGCGGTCAGGTCAAGGTGACGCAGAAGAAGGATTCTGCGACCACGGAGCCGGTGTCGGTCGGTGAGGTGCCACGTACCACGGTGACGAACACGGTCGTCACGGCGCCCCGGTACCGCAAGTACGTCAAGGCGAACAATGATGGCACCTATGACCTGTCCCTGAACGTGACCGGCACGCAGTCCGGCTCGTCGCAGACGACCGTGTCCCCGGCCGACATCGTCGTGGTGTTCGACACCTCCGGTTCCATGAGTAACCCGATGGGACACAACTCTCGTCTTGAGGTTGCGAAGACTGCCGTCAACAGCATGGCGCAGCATCTGCTGACGTCTGAGAACCAGGGCAAGGATAGCAACATCCGGATGGCGCTGGTCCCCTTCTCGACGACGGTGGGCAATGTGTCGAACTTCACCGACAACGCAATGGACATAGTCAGTGCCGTTAATGGTCTGCGCGCCGATGGTGGCACGAATTGGGAGGCCGCGCTTAAAGCCGCCAATGCCAAGCTGACTTCCGGTCGTAAGGGCGTGAAGAAGTACATCGTGTTCATGTCAGACGGCGACCCGACGTACCGCACGAGTTCCGTGCGGACCGGCACTGATTGGTTGGGTCGTCCGACCTATGATGACGATGATCGCAGGGGTCTTCCTGCCGGGGTTCATGGTTCTGGCAGCAGTGATCGATATGGGGCGAATCTCAGCTCCGCTGTTGCCGAGGCTAACAGGCGTGGCGATGCGACGTTGTTCTCGGTTGGCGTGTCCTCCGATCCGACCAAGATGCGTGGCTTCGCCGATCAGACGAAGGGCTCGTATTACAGCGCCACCAGCACGGATGAGCTGAACAAGGCATTTGCCGATATCATCGGTCAGATCAACAGGAAGTCTTCGTACAAGAACGTGTCCATCACCGATACGCTGTCGGACTACGCGGAGTTCGTTAATGCTAACTTCGGCTCGAATGATGTGACGGTGACGGCATCTAAAGACGGTAATAGTGTCGATCTCAACGAGAGCGATTACACGGTTACCGTTTCGGGCAAGACGGTGAAGGTCACGTTCGCGGACGGCTATGAGCTTCAGGATGGCGTGACGTATACGGTCACGTTCAAGGTCAAGCCGACGCAGAAGGCCTACAACGAGTACGCCGCCAACAAGCAGAATGACGACAAGACCGGATATAAGGATGTTCTTGGTGCCGACAACACTGATGCGGATGGTCACCATACTTCGTCCAATTTGCCCGGCTTCCATTCGAATGCGGATCACGGCGCGAAGCTGGAGTACACCGTCGTCAACACGGTCGGCGACCAGACCACCGAGACCCCGGGTTCCGTGGAGTACCCCCACCCCGTCCTGCAGGTAAAGACCGGCAAGATCCAGGTGACCAAGAACTGGTCCGATGGAGCGGAGAAGCATGGGAATGGCTCGGTGACCGTCACGTTGAAGCAGTGCAATGCGCAAGGTGAGGATTGCAAGGACATCAACCGGACCGTGACCCTCAACAACCAGGGTCAGTGGGCTGGTGCGTTCGAGAACCTCGCCCCTGGCACCTACCGCGTGGAGGAGTCCAGCGTGGACGGCTACACGGCGTCCTACAACCCCGAGAACCAGTTGGTAACCGTCACTGCCGACGACCTGTGGGCGGCTCCGGATAACAACAACATGACGACCTTCGACAACGTCAAGACGTACCCGGTCACGATCACCAACACCTTCGTTGCCGTGTCCGCTCTGCCGATGACCGGCGGCGCCACGACTCGTGACTGGCTTGTGTATGGGGGCGGCTTCGGCCTGCTCGCGGCACTGGTCAGAATCGGATACTTCATCTGGCGCAAGCGTCGGCTCGTCTGACCTGCGGCGGATGCTCCGCCCTCCTCCCTCGTCGGGGAGGGCACACGGGGGCGGCGACCAGTCGCCCCCGACAACTCAAGATTTGCGGACTGCGGAAGCCTCAACGACTGCCGCTTCCGCAGTTGCAATAAACAAGACAACGAAAGGAAGATGAGTTTCTCATGAAGTTCAAGAAGCTTTTCGCGGGTGTCGCAGCTGCGGCCACCCTTCTCGCTGGCATGGCGTTCGGCACCGGTGCCGCCAACGCGGCCGAGACGACAGTGGACACTGCTGCAACAGTCACGTTCAAAGCGTCCAAAGAAAAGCAGCTGACCAGCGCCCAGCTGAGCGCATACAAGATCGCGGACTACGTGAACTATGGCACTGCCAAAACCCCGGTGTATGGTGTGAAGACCGCTGCGGGCGCCAATCGCACGAAGCTGGCTGCGGCTCTGACCGCCGCCGGCTTCCAGAACGTGCCGATCGATGGCACCACTGATTTGATGGCTTGGGCTATGAATCAAAAAACGACCACGGATACGGATGGTACCGTCACGCAGGTTCAGTTCGATCAGTCCGAGACCCGTCCGTGGAATAATCCGTCCGTGACGCGTAAGTTCGCGGATGCGCTGCAGGCCGGCAACCCGTTCACCGCCACCGCGGATCCGTTCGTGCTGAACAAGGCGACTGGCAACGACACGGATGGTTGGACCGCCACGAACAAGACCGCGCTGACTGCTGGCGTGTATCTGTTCCTGGACGGCAACGCATCGACCGATACCCTGACTCAGGCCGTCCCGATGATCGTGAGCACCGGCTCCGTTGATGCTGAGGGCGTTCTGTCGCTTGGTGATAGCACCGCAGAAGTGGACATGAAGAGCACGGTGAGCGGCACCCAGACGAAGTCCACCACCAGCAAGAGCGCGTCCGTGGGCGAAACCGTGCCGTTTGAACTGGGCTACACGATTCCGAATCCGGTCCCGACCGACTTCACCCTGCAGTTCAAAGATGTGCCAAGCAAGGGCCTGACCGTCAACTTCGCCAGCCTGACCGTTAAGGCTGGCGATAAGGTGCTGACTGACACCGATTACACGGTGGAAAACAACCTGACTGACAACAAGGGCGACGGCACCAATACTTTCGTGGTGAAGATCACCGACCCGGCCAAGTACGCCGGCAAGCAGATCACCATCACCTACAACGCCACCGTCAATGACGAGGCCGAGACAGTCGAGGGCCAGGATTACCACGCGGTGACCAACAAGCTTGTCGGCAATGATGGCACCCCCATCCCCGGCACTGAAACCCTCACCAAGATCTTCGGCTTCAAGTTCACGAAGGTCAACGCCCAGGGTGAGGCCGTCGAGGGCGCGAAGTTCACGCTGAGTGTCGCAAAAGACCAGAACGGCGTGCTGCCGAACAGCGATAAGTACCCGCTCGAAGTCACGTCCGGTGCCAACGGCGTCGTCAAGTTCGACGGCCTGAAGGCCGGCAGCTACACCGTGACCGAGACCGCGGTCGCCGACGGGTACCAGGACTTCAAGGCCTCGTTCACCGTGGCCATCGATGAAAACGGCAAAGTCACCTTCGCCGGCACCGACTCCTGGGGTCTCGCGCCCAAGGGCAGCGCCGACGACTACAAGGTGACCAACGTCAAGTCCGTCTTCGAACTGCCGAAGACCGGTGCTGCGGGCATCGCGCTGTTCGTGGTGATCGCCGCGCTGCTCGGCGGCGCTGCCGCCACCGTGTACGCCAAGTCTCGCCGCACCAGCCGTGCGCTGCGCTGACTGACACGATAACAGGCCAAGCCGCCGCATGACATGCATCCCGCACGAGCATGGTGGCGGTTTCGGCTTGCTGTAACCGTTCGCCCCCGGCAACACCCCTGCCGGGGGCAACACAGTACATACACGAATTCGTTTCACGGCGACTGCAGTGACGGCCGGCACAACAACAGGAGGATGCGCATGGCATCGAGGAGACACGGATCGAAACGGCCGGCCACCTCATCCGGCAACGATCCAGCCGTCAAATCCTCCCATGCGCCCGCACGGTCAACGATGACCCGCAGCCTGCCGGACAATGATGAGCGATCCTCGAATAATTCCCGCAGATCCTACCGAAACAGCCGTCACAAACCCGCCGTGCAGCCGCAGCTCCCGTACTCGATGCTGAGCTTCAATCAGGCGACCGACATCTCCGACCTTGTCGCGCAACGCAAACGACTGCGCATACAGCTCATCATCATGCGCATCGTCACGCTGATACTGGTCATAGCCGCTGTCGCCGTCGCCGGATATCCCCTAGCGCTCCAATACCAGAGCTCGCTCAAACTCGCCCAAACCTCACGCAACAGCGCACAGCAGGTCGCCGGCTGGCCATACCCGCAAGCCGAAGACGCCCTCGCCGCCGCCCGCGCATACAACGCAAAACTCGCCAGATCCGGTCAACCCGTGCTGGGCGAGGCCATCGACCCGTTCAGCGCCGCACAAGGCGGGTCGAGAGCCAAAGGCGAGGATTCCGCCGCCTCCAAAGACAAGGAATACCAGTCCCTGCTCGACTCGGGCGACGAAGTGATGGGAACCATCAAGATCCCGAAAATCTCCGTCAACCTGCCGATCTACCACGGCACGTCACAGACCGCGCTGGCCTCCGGTGCCGGTCACCTGTACGGCTCCTCGCTGCCGGTCGGCGGGGACAGCACGCACTCCGTCATCACCGGGCACCGCGGTCTCGTCAACGCGATGATGTTCACGCGGCTCGACGAGATGAAAACCGGCGACTTCTTCTACATCGAAGTGATGGGGGAGACGCTCGGCTACGAGGTCGACCGCATCACCGTCATCAACCCGGACGACACGTCGCAACTCAAGATCGTGCCCGGCGAGGACCGAGTGACGCTGATGACGTGCACGCCGTACGGCGTCAACACGCAGCGCCTGCTGATATTCGGGCATCGCGAGCCGATCCCGATGCCGGCGCCGGACCCGTCCGACCTGCATGACACGCGCACCATCGTGACGATGGTGGTGGTGTGCGGGCTGCTCGGCGGATGGCTGCTGCTCGGCGTGATCGGGCGGATTCGCCGGCTGCCGTTCAAGCCGATGCGGCACGCGTCGTCGTGGCCGCGGCGCATGCGTGGGTGAGGTGCGCTGGGTTCACGGGGGCAACGGGGGTGTCGGCGGCGTCGCCGGTGAGGTCCTCGAAGGCGGACTTGCAAGGTTTTCGAGGGATCTCGCCGTGTGAATCGAACTTGCCGTGAGATGAACATGAACTTCCGGTCAATACCGTGCATATCACGGAAAGTGAGTGTACGCTGAGGATTAGCCGATCAGGTGCATACAGCGTTGCATGTGGCCGGTTGCGGTAACAATGATTTGACCCGGTCGACGGGGCTCTCTGCAAAAGGGGGACATATGAGCAACACGTATCCAGATGGAGCGCCGCAGACTCCGTATGGTGATCCGAACAATGCTGCGGGCGCGGAAGGCGCGCCCGAACCGCAGCCAACGCAGGCTTTCCCGCCGGTGCCGGTCGTTCCTCTGCCCGGGCAGGGAGCGGGCGCGCCGACGGGAGCCCCAGCCGCCCCGTACGGGCAGGGCGAGGCCCCTTATGGTGGTGCGCCGACTGCCGCGTACGGCGAGTCGCTCGCCGGGCCGCAGGGCGGCGCCGAGCCGTATGGATACCAGGCGGCGCCGTATGGGCAGGAGCCGGGAGCGTACGGACAGTCGGGCGCTGGCTCCGCATACAACCAGAGTGGGGCTCCTTATGGTCAGCAGCCTGAACCCGGTCCGAACCCCTTCATCCAGCCCGATGGCGGAACTCCGTATGGTGGCGAGGCGCCTACCGCCGCGTATGGTGAGCCGCTTGCAGGGCCGCAGGGCGGCAACGGCAATGCGCCTGCCGCGCCCTATGGTCAGCAGCCCGAGCCGGAGTATGGTGCCGGCGCGCCTACCGCTGCATACGGTGAGCCGCTTGCCGGCGGTGCTCCGGGAGGGTACGGTCAGCCGGCCGCACCGTACGGCGGCGAGCAGCTGACCGCCGCGTACGGACAGCCATACGGCGCCAACCAGTACGGTGGCCCGCAATACGGGAACCAGCCGCCCGCAATCGCGCCGCAAGGCTACGGCAATCCGTACCAGCAGGAACCGCCGAAGAAGAAGAGCCGCGGCCCGCTCATCGCCGGCATCACCGCCGGTGTCGTTGCCGTCATCGCCATTATCGTCGTAGTCGTGCTGTTCGCCACCGGTGTCATCGGCGGCAAGAAGGACAGCAGCGCCGACGCGAAACCCAACACGTCCACCAGCCAGACGCAGGGCGACAGCAAATCCAAGAGCGACAGCTCCAGCAACGGCAACTCCGACGGATCCAGCAGCAACGATCTGAACAACCTTGACGACGCGTTGCAGAACGGGGCCGACGACACCAACAACGATCTCAACAACGACAGATCCAACGGATCCTCCAGCTCCGGCAAGCCGTCACTGGAAGAGTTCGTCAACTCCAGCGAAATCCAGTCGCAACTCGACAGCATGACCTCGTCGTACCAGGGCATGGGCATCAGCATCAAGGCGTACGCGGAAGGCAACACGCTCGTGTACGACTACACGCTGTCTGACACGTACAGCAGCATGGGCGACATGATGACGTCGAGCCTTGACGGGATGGACAGCACGTTCAAGTCGGTGGCGCAGACGCTCAACGAAACCTGCGACACCGGCGGCAACGCCAAGGTGCGCGTGTACCTGCATACCGAAAGCGGCAAGACGCTGTTCGACAAGAGCTACACGGAGTAAGCGGGTCCAGCTCGCGAGAATCCGACAAGGCGGGACGGTCATGATTGGCCGCCCCGCTTTTCGTATGCGCGTTCTTCGTAAGGATTGCACTCGCACTGGTTTACACTGGTGGGTATGAGAATCGCACGTTTTTCACTCAACGACAAGCCGCGCTATGCCTTCGTCCAGCAGGACCCGGCCGACGGCAAGGACTACCTGATCGAACTGGACGGATACCCGTTCGGAGCCGCGCCCGTCAAGCCCACAGGGGAGCGGTACGCGCTCGACGCCGATGGGCTGAGGCTGCTCGCGCCGGTGATTCCCTCCAAGGTGTACGGTCTCGCCAAGAACTACGAGGCGCACGCGCAGTTCATGCACGAGAGCGGGCACTCCGAGATTGCTCACGCGCCGGAAGACATGGTGATCTTCTCGAAGCCTTCCACGTCGGTGATCGGGCCGGACGATCCGATCGTCATCCCGTCGTATTCGAACGATATGAACTTCGAGCCCGAAGTGGCGGTGATTATGGGGCGTATCGCCAAGAACGTGCCGGTCGAGAAGGCCATGGACTACGTGCTGGGCTTCACGTGCGTCAACGACGTGACGCTGCGTGACCTGCAGGGGCTGGATCCGATGTGGACGCGGGCGAAGGGCTTCGACACGTCCTGCCCTCTCGGCCCGTGGATTCAGACCGAGCTGGACTGGAAGGACGCGAAGATCTCCTTCACGCTCAACGGCGAGGACGTGCCGATGGCAAGCGGCACCACTGCGAACCTGATTCACGGCATCCCCGAGCAGATCGCCGCGATTTCCTCGTTCTCGACCCTGCTGCCCGGTGACGTCATCATGACCGGCACCCCGAACGCCTCCGGTCACCTTGATCCCGGCGACGAGCCCATCGTCCACGTAGCCGGCATCGGTTCCCTCCGCAACGTGGTCGTGCGCGGCTAGGCGACAGCACAGTGTGCTGTCGCGGCGCACGAGCCGAGCGACAGCGAGGCCGGATTGGGTCGGCCGCAGGCCGTCCGAAATTGCGGGACCGTGCGCGGCATTGCCCGTCGCCTCGACCGGGACGTTGATGATTGGCTCGGGGAATCCATACCGTTTGAGCAGCAGGCGCAAGTGGGTCTCGGCCGGGGAGTCGGTGTTCTCGCGAATCTGGGTGAGTGCCCTGATGCATTGTTTTTGCCCCTGGAACGAGTCGCATGAGTGGATGAATTTTCTGAGTTCGGCCAGAGTGGTCCGTCTGCGTGCGGGGTCGCGGCATACCAGCGAGTCGCCGAATTCTATGAGGTCTTCGAGGGACAGCTCTTTGGCCATTTGGGCGAACAGCGCCTCGGGGGAGGTGCATAGGAGCCCATGCACCTCGATGGTTGCGCCCGAGGCGTCCGTATTGGGCCATACGCGGGGAATGATGTCTTTCGCGCGCGTCCGCCGCGTGGTTCTGAACGTGACATACGCTGCGGGGCGGTTCTTCGTTGATCTCAAACATGACCACTCTCAAAACTCGCAGATACGAGAACTGTTTTGGCGGAAAATGGCGGTTTCGGGTTTCGTATCTGCGAGTTTTGAGAGCATGTCACACGGATTCGAGTTATCCATATTGCGTTTTGGCGCTTCAAAATCAGTGCAAAACTTGAGTCGCGTGCGCTCAACTTTCGGGAATAGAATGGGTGCCGAATCGGTTGTGCGTATCAGACACAGACGGAAAGCGCTGTGCGGGGCGGTTCGGATGTCGTGGGCCGCGGCCGCCAAAGCGCATGAGACATACGGAGGTTGATATGGAACAGAAGTTCACCACCATGGCCCAGGAAGTCATCGGTGATGCGATTCAGAGCGCGTCTGCCGCGGGCAACGCGCAGGTCGAGACACTGCACGTGATGGATGCGCTGCTGCGTCAGGAAAACGGCGTGATTCAGGGGCTGATTCAGGCGGCGGGCGGCAACCCGCAGGCGATTGGCGCCGCGGTGCGCAATGCTCTGGTCAAGATGCCGGCGGCGAGTGGGTCCACCACATCGCAGCCGCAGGCGAGCCGCCAGCTGACGGCGGCGCTGGCACAGGCCGAGAAGGAGATGCAGCAGATGGGCGACGAGTACGTCTCCACCGAGCACTTGCTCATCGGCATCGCCGCATCCGCGCCGAACCAGAGCGCGGACATCCTCAAGGCGAACGGCGTGACGGCCGCGGCGCTGCGCAAGGCCGTCCCCGGCGTGCGCGGCGGCGCCAAGGTCACCAGCCCGGACGCTGAGGGCAGCTACAAGGCGTTGGAGAAGTACTCCACCGATCTGACCGCCCGCGCCAAGGAGGGTAAGCTCGACCCGGTGATCGGGCGTGATCAGGAGATCCGCCGTGTGATCCAGATCCTGAGCCGCCGCACCAAGAACAACCCGGTGCTGATCGGCGAGCCCGGCGTCGGCAAGACCGCCGTCGTGGAGGGCCTCGCCCAGCGTATCGTGGCCGGCGATGTGCCGACCACGCTGCAGAACAAGAAGCTCATCAGCCTCGATTTGGGGTCGATGGTTGCCGGCTCGAAGTACCGTGGCGAGTTCGAGGAGCGCCTCAAGAGCGTGCTCAACGAAATCAAGAACGCCGACGGCCAGATCATCACGTTCATCGACGAGATTCATACGATCGTCGGCGCTGGCGCGGCCGAAGGCTCGATGGATGCCGGCAACATGCTCAAGCCCATGCTGGCGCGCGGCGAGCTTCGCCTGATCGGCGCGACCACGCTGGACGAGTACCGCGAGAACATCGAGAAGGACCCGGCGCTTGAGCGTCGTTTCCAGCAGGTGTTCGTGGGCGAGCCGAGCGTGGAGGACACGATCGCGATTCTGCGTGGCCTGAAGCAGCGTTACGAGGCGCACCACAAGGTGACGATCGGCGACGACGCGCTGGTCGCCGCCGCGACGCTCTCGAACCGCTATATTTCCGGCCGTCAGCTGCCCGACAAGGCCATCGATCTGGTCGATGAGGCGGCAGCGCACCTGCGCATGGAGCTCGACTCCTCCCCGGAGGAGATCGACGAGCTGCAGCGCAAGGTCACGCGCTACGAGATGGAGGAGATGCAGCTCAAGAAGGCCGAGGATCCGGCTAGCAAGGAGCGCTTGGAGAAGCTGCAGAACGAGCTCGCGAACACTCGCGAGAAGCTGAGCGGCCTCAAGGCCCGCTGGGATGCGGAGAAGGCCGGCCACAACAAGGTCGGCGACCTGCGCGCCCAGCTGGACGCCAAGCGCGTCGAGGCTGACAAGTTCACCCGTGAGGGCAACCTGGCCGAGGCGTCGAAGATCCTGTACGGCGAGATTCCGGCGATTCAGAAGCAGCTGGACGCGGCCGAGAAGGCCGATGCGGAAGAGGGTGCGACGGGCGAGACCAAGCCCGAGCCGATGGTGCCCGACCATGTGGACGCCGATTCGGTGGCCGGCATCGTCTCCGAGTGGACCGGCATCCCCGTCGGTCGCCTGATGCAGGGCGAGAACGAGAAGCTGCTGAGCATGGAGGACTACCTCGGCAAGCGCGTGATCGGCCAGAAGGAAGCGATCGCGGCGGTGAGCGACGCGGTGCGTCGTTCGCGCGCCGGCATCAGCGACCCGAACCGTCCGACCGGCTCGTTCCTGTTCCTCGGCCCCACCGGCGTGGGCAAGACCGAGCTTGCCAAGGCGCTCGCCGACTTCCTGTTCGACGACGAGAAGGCCATGGTCCGCATCGATATGTCGGAGTACATGGAGAAGGCGTCTGTGAGCCGTCTGATCGGCGCCGCGCCCGGCTACATCGGCTATGAGGAAGGCGGCCAGCTGACCGAGGCCGTGCGTCGTCGTCCGTACTCGGTGGTGCTGTTCGACGAAGTCGAGAAAGCTAACCCCGAAGTCTTCGACGTGCTGCTGCAGGTGCTGGACGACGGGCGTCTGACCGACGGCCAAGGCCGGACTGTGGACTTCAAGAACACGATCCTGATCATGACCTCGAACCTCGGCTCGCAGTTCCTGGTGAACCAGGACATGGACGCGGACGCCAAGAAGAAGGCCGTGATGGACGCGGTGCACATGAACTTCAAGCCGGAGTTCCTGAACCGTCTGGACGAGATCGTGATGTTCCATCCGCTGACCCGTGAGGAGCTGGGCGGCATCGTCAACATCCAGGTCGCTCAGGTGGCCTCGCGTCTGACGGATCGCCGCATCAAGCTCGACGTCACCGACGCGGCTCGCGAATGGCTCGCCAACACCGGCTATGACCCGGCGTACGGCGCTCGTCCGCTGCGCCGTCTGGTGCAGACCGAGGTCGGCGACCAGCTGGCGCGCATGCTGCTCGCCGGCAAGGTACACGACGGCGACACCGTGCTCGTCGACCAGACCGGTGGCGAGCATCTGGAACTCGGTACCATGCCCGAGGATCCGGATGCCGGCTCCGATACCGACGTCACGGTCGAAGACGTCACCGAAGCCAAATGATGGCCGGGTGATGGCCGCATAATGGCCGAGTCGCGATGAGGGGAGGCCGGGCTCAATACCTGGTCTCCCCTCAATGCGTCATAAGTGCGTCACGCTGTGCGGGTCGCGTCACGCGGCGAGCGCTCGCACAGCGTGACGGTTCGTGAGAAGCCTTATTTTTCAACGTTTTTGGAGTATGCGTCACTCTGTGCGTTCGCTCTGCGTGACGTGACCCGCACAGCGTGACGCTGCATGGTGCGTGTGTAGGCGCTGTGGTGCCCGGATTCGCGCGTAAGTCCGAACGCGCCGCGACCCCTATTCGCCGACCGCGGCGCGCTGCTCCACGAACTCGCATCCAGCTATCGCGCGGGCCATGGCGTCGCGCATGGTGGACAGGAACACGCCGTCGCGCGTGAACGCCAGCACCTGCACCTCGATGCCGTACGGCGAAAAACCGGTGAGCTTGACGAGTGGTTCACTGCCGGGTTGCGCGAATTCGGCGGTGGCCGTGGCCACCGCGCGCTTCACTGCCTCCGTCACGTGCGCCGGGTCGCTGCCGGCCTTCGCGGTGAACGTCATCGTCACGCATCCTTCATTGGACGGCGTGAGCTTCTCCAGCGACGCGGTGTTGAGCACGGAATTGGGTATGACCATCTCGTTGCCATTGCGCTCGCGCACCACCGTCTGCCGCCACGTGATGTCCTTGACCACGCCGGCCGTCCCTGCGACCGACACCAGATCGCCCGGCTGTATCACCTTGCCGAGCATCAGCCCGAAGCCCGAGATCACGTTCGCCACGGTGTCTTTCAGACCCAGCGACACGGCGATGCCGCCGACGCCGAGCGCGGTCATCAGTGTTGTCGGGCTGATGCCGAACACCGGCTGCAGCACGATGGACGCGGCCAGTATCCACACCAGCACGCGCATGATGTTGATGAATATCGACGCGCTCGGCATGTCCGTCCGATCCAGCACCTTGCGCATCACCCGTGCCAGTCCCTTGGTGATCAACAGCGCGGCGACGATCGCCACCAGCAGGAAGATGATTTTCCCGGCGTTCGCCTCGAACCATTGCAGTATCTGATCCATGTCGCCTCCAGGGTCGCGTCCGCGTCGCGCACCCCGCGGCGGCGACTGCTCTGCAAGCCACTTTAGTGGGCGGTTTTGAAATCTCCTGGAATGTCGCCTTTGAAAATGCGGCTCCAGTAGGCCAGCATGTTCTCCTTCGACATCGACAGGTACACTCCCATGGCGAGTACGGCGACATCCTCGTTGAGCAGGTCGTCGACCGAGAGTCTCTTGCTCAGCTCCGGCCACCGCCGCAGCACCGCGAGGATACCGCCGACGGTGAAGTCGAGCATCAGGTCGGTTTTCAGATCCAGGTTGTCGGCGTCGAGCTGGAGGTCGTTGATGATCATCAGACGGCCGAAGTCCTTCAGCGACTCGATGAGCTCGGGCGAGCTATGGCTGCCGGCGAGCAGTGCCAGACGGTCGAGCCGCTGCCGCTGAACTGGGTCGTTCATCACCAGGGAGCATTGGCGCCTCCATTCGATGTCGGGATTGAGGTCGGCGCGTGGCGCCTGCACGGTCGAGTGCTCCACGGCGTGCATGATCGCCGAATCGGCCAGCTCCGGCAGGCTGGCGTAATGGTAGTAGAACGAGTTGCGGTTGACATGCGCCTCGCGTACGACTTCGGTGACGGTGATCTTGCGGTATTCGTGGTCTGCGAGCAGCTCCCAGAACGCGTTTTCGAGGCGTTCGGTCGCGGAGAGTATCTCGGAATCCTTGCGTGGGCGCGGCATGATGGTTCCCTTCCTGCGTGACGTGCGGCTATCGTTTATTGGGCACTATGTCTATATGTGTGATATGGATTATTGTAGGGCGGATTGTGAGGCGGATGAATCGGAAAATAGGCGAACTGTCCATTTTTCTCGGTTGGCGAAACAGGGTTCGGGCACGAGACGGCTACCGCGAGGAACGGGACCGGACCGCGGCCATGAGCAGCCCCATCGCTTCGATCAGATGACGGCGATCCGCCTCCGACAGACCCACGAACGTGTTGATCATCGTGGGAACGGCCTTCAGGCCGGCTGCCATGAGATCGGAAATGCTGTCGGCATGGCTCGACCGCAGCACGGAGAACAGGGTGTCCACCGCGCGCTCGCGGTCCTCGGTGCTCAACGATTCCAGCCAGCCGTTCAACGACCGGTTGAACAGCTGGGAACTCGGCGACACCTGCGGCAGATATTCGAAATCATTGCCCGAGACCTGCCAGGAGAACGTCAGATGCTGCATCACGCCCTTCTGGTCGGAGCGTACAACCCGCAACTGCATTTGCTGTTCCTCGCTGAAATGCTCGTCGGATGCGTCCACGCGAACGCAGGCAAAGCGCGGATTGACTCCGATGGCGGCGTACAGCTCCTGCGTCAGGCGCGGGTCGGCGAGGCCATTATGGCCGCTCTCCACATGAAAATCATCGGGGGTCAGCGCCTCCGACACCGAAGCCAGCGTTGCGTCGCCGAACTCCGGGGCGGCCAAATGGCGAATCGAGCGCACCGGATGGCGCACGTCGATGCTGCTCAGACGTCTGCGGAATGTGCCGGATCGTGCCTCGACAGCGGCCAGAGTCCGCACGCATGCCGGCATGTCCTGATAGACGAGCGACGCCAGCACCAGCGCGTCGACGGCGTTGAACGGTGCGTCGACGCCGAACGGGCGGGTCTCGGAACGTGCATAATCGATGATGTTGGGCGTCGTGCGCCTCCTTTCCGCCGCGGCGGGGCTATGCTTGTCGTCCGGAGCCGCTAAGGGCCGGGCGGGTGACCGGTTACCCGTCAATATACCCGGTTCCCAACCCGCGCGAACCCAACAACAACCGGCGACATGCCCTGTTGTGCGTGGTCGGTGGTAAAAACGAAACCAGAGTCCAACGGGGAGGTTGTGCCATGATCAACGAAACATACAAAGCCATGCTCGGCGGCAAATCGGTCATTCGAACCCTGAGTGAATACGCGACCGCAAGGGGCACCGAAATCGGATACGACAACGTGTTCGACTATTCGCTGGGCAACCCGAGCGTGCCGTGCCCGTCCAGCTTCACCAAGGCGATGATCGACATGTACGAGACCGCCGATCCGGTCGCGCTCCACGGATACAGCCCGTCGCTGGGCAACCCGGAGGCGTGCCGCACCATCGCCGAAAGCCTCAACCGGCGTTTCGGCATGGATTACACGGCCGGCCACATCTTCCCGACGACGGGTGCCGCCGGTGCGCTCGCCCACGCGCTGCGGGCCGTCACCAAGCCCGGCGACGAAGTGCTCACGTTCGCGCCATACTTCCCCGAATACCATCCGTATGTCGAAGGCGCGGGCGCACGGCTGACCGTCGTGCCCGCCGACATCGAGAGTTTCCAGATCAACTTCGCGGCGTTCGAGGCGGCGCTGAACCCCGAGGTGGCGGTCGTGCTCATCAACACGCCGAACAATCCCTCCGGCGCGGTGTATTCGGCCGAAACGCTCGACCGGCTCGCGGGTATCCTGCGGGCGAAGCAGGCCGAATACGGTCACGACATCTTCCTGATCAGCGACGAGCCCTACCGCGAGATCGTGTTCGACGGCGGCACGCAGCCGTACCCGGCCAAGTTCTACGACAACACGCTGACCTGCTACTCCTGGTCGAAGTCGCTGAGCCTGCCGGGCGAGCGCATCGGCTACGTGGCAGTCAACCCGCAGGCGACCGACGCCGAACTCATCGTGCCGATGTGCGGGCAGATCTCGCGCGGCACCGGCCACAACTGCCCGAGCTCCAGCATGCAGCTCGCCGTGGCGAAGATCATCGACGAGACCAGCGACCTGAGCGTGTACGAGACGAACATGAACCTGCTGTACGATGCGCTGACCTCGATCGGCTTCGACGTGGTGCGCCCGGGCGGAACGTTCTACATCTTCCCGAAGGCGCTGGAAGCCGACGCGAACGCCTTCTGCATGAAGGCCAAGGAATACGACCTGATCCTGGTGCCGTCCGACAGCTTCGGCGTGTCCGGGTACTTCCGCATGGCCTACTGCATCGACATCGACAAGGTGAAGCGGTCGATTCCGGTGCTGGAGCGCTTCGCGCGCGAGGAATACGGATTGTAGGCGAAACCGCGCTCTCAAAACTCGCAGATACAGCACCAAAAATGTCGATTCTGGGGCTGTATCTGCGAGTTTTGAGAGCGCGTTCCGTCTAAGAGCATCCAGAAAGCATCAGAAAACATTCGAAAACCGTTCCGCAAGGTTGCAGGACGGTTCAACGTCAGGCGCAGGGGCCGCTAGGAAAGCCGTCGTTCAATGGAGTCAATCCAAGGAAAGGACGACGACCATGAAACCCCATGACATGCAACCCCATGCGAGCCCCGGCGGCTCCCCCCGGGGGCGGCCGCCCGGGGGCCCCGCGGCGGCGTCGACCGCCGGTAATCGCGACGAGGCGGATGGTCGCCCTCACGGGTGGCCTGTGCGCGGGCGCCGGCGGCATGGTGCTGATTCGGCACCTCTCGGCCGGTTCCGCTGGCTCCGCCTCAACCATGCAGCCGCCGAACGGCAACTTCGGTGGCGGCGCCAACACCATGCAATACGACTATTCCGGCAGCTACTCGGTGTCGCTCACCGTCGGCGAAGACTCCACCGCCGTCATCGACGGTACCGACATCACCGCCTCCAGATCCGGGTCGAACGGCGTCTTCGCCACCGATTCCGGAACGGCGCTCGTCAACGACACATCGATTGAGACCATGGCCGACAATTCACGCGGGCTGGACGCGACCTACGGCGGCACGATATCGGCGAACAAGATCACCGCGGACACGCAGGGCGGCCACAGCGCCATCGTCGCCACCGATCGAGGCGGCGGATCGATCTCTCTCGCCGATGCGACGCTGAGCACCGCCGGCTCCGGCTCCCCGCTGCTGTATTCCACCGGCGACATTCAGGTGAACAACGTCTCCGGAACCTCATCCGGCAGCCAGATCGCCGGCATGGAAGGCCTCAATACGATCCTGATCAAGGATTCGACGTTGGAAAGCACGGTCACCGGCAAAACCGCATCCGACCCGATCGCCAATGGCACCATCATCTACCAGTCCACCTCGGGCGATGCGGAAGCCAGCACCGGCGAGCACGCCACGTTCCAGTCGGTCGATTCCACACTCAGCTCCGCCATCGGATCAGGGTCGATGTTCTACTTCACCAACACGACCGCCGATGTGGTGCTGCAGAACAACACTGAGCTTGATTTCGACACCGACGCGGCGACGCTCACGGACAACGCGGCGGCCGGCTCCGGCACGGGCACGGCGAGCGACGCCACCATCACTGTGAATGTCGACGGCACGTCCACGTGGGTGGTGACGAAGGATACGACCATTTCCGCGCTCAACGTCGCTTCCGGCGGCGGCGACGGCAACACCGTCACCATCGTGGCGAACGGCAAGACCGTGGTCTCCGGCAGCGGCGACGTGACCGTCACGGTGACCGGCTCGTATTAGACCTCGGTCTCGGCCGGGAGCGACACGGAGCTGTCGAGCGACACCATCGACCGCAGCGAGTTCGACAGCCGGTTCGGCACATCGACAGCGTGGACGATGGCATAACCATGGCGGCGTGCCAGACATCAACATCAGCAATCACTTCATCAGTCAGTTTTCAAAGGAGTCATCATGACCAGCAACAACAGCAACAATGTCAACAATGCGAATGGCGGCGAGAGCGGCAACGGCGCGGATGGTGCCATCGAGGGCGTCGCTATCGAGGCGGCGGCGAACGTCACCGGTTCGGAGCAGCGTCAAGCGGCTGTGAATGACGCAGCTGTGGCTGATGTTTCGGTGACTAACGGTTCGGCGGGCGGCTGGGGCGTGGAGCCCGGTTCCGCGGCTGGTCGGGCCGATGGTGGCCGGGCTGCGGCAGACAACGGCGGTACAGACGAGTATGCGGGGAATCGTGCGGCTGGTCTGGGAGACGCCGAATGGGCTGCCGGGACCGGGGCTGCTGGATGCGGAACCGCCGGATACGGCTCGGCTGGGTATAGGCTCGCGGCGGCTCCGGGCAGTTCCGGCTATGCGCCGAACGGTCCGATGCCGGGGAGCTACGGCGAGGGATCGCGTGCGGTGTGGTACGCGCAGAATGCGCCGACGCAGGCAATGAATCCGCAGCCGGAGAATATGCAAGCGGTGAGTGGCCAGAACATGAACGCGCAGGACGCGAATATGCAGGGCGCGAATACACCAGATGCGAACGCGCAGGGCGGCCGGATGCCGTTGTATGCGGATTGGAACGGCCGGGGGCCGGTGCCTGGAGCAATGGGCGGTCAGGTCCCGACACCGAAAGGCTCGAAGGGCGGCGAACACGCGTTGAGCGGTAAGACGTGGGCATTGCTCGCCGTGGTGTCTCTGGTCTGTGGCCTCGTGGGCGGCGTCGGTGGAGCGCTCGCGGTGAACGCGCTGACCGACGACGAAGATGGCACAGGCAGCAGCCAGCAGATGCAGATGCCCGGAGGCATGGGACAGCCGCCCAGCGGAGGCCAATTCGGCAATGGACAGTCTCAGCAGTATGGCGGCTCAGGGAAGTCGGACAGCCAGCTCGGCAGTGGTTCCAGTGGCTCCGGCAGCAGCTCCAGCGGTTCCGGTTCCTCGTACAGCTCCGACGGCAGTGATGTGACCACAATGTAAGCCATGAGCCGGGCAAGGCTCAGCGCGAAGTGAAAGCGTCCAACCGCAATCGCGTCCAACCGCAATCGCTGCCCCCCCCCTATCTGCCCCCATCATCCTCGTCAAATTACGGGTTGAAATAGCCGTTCTGGGCAATTCCCCGTGCGAAATCGCCGTTTTGAGCTCGAAAAACGGCGATTTCACACGGGGAATTGCGGATTTCGGCTATTTCACCCCGTAATTTCGCGTTCTGTTCGCCCTCCACAGCCCGTAAATGGCCCAGCCAGTCGGGCTTTACGGCTCATCCGGCCAGCGCATCGCTGACGAATCGGTCGACCGTCGACCGATGCGGCCCTTGCCTCCTCGGCTGCATCACGGCGCACGCCCTCCAGCTTGGCGCCGGGAACCTTACCGGCCCTGACCAGTTTCATCATCGAAAGCGGCGCCTGCGTGTCAAGGACGAATCGGAACATGAACGCCGACGTGGCCAGCGTCAACGCGCCTGCGGACGCCGCGGCGATGCCGGTAATTCGGCATCCGCGCCGTACCCGGCCGGCGCGTCGCGAGCGAAATGAGTCATGCCGATGCGTGAAAGCAGCCGGCGCAAACGCATCGCAGCTTCCCCTGCGGATACCCTGTGCCGACTGGATTCCAAGCCGGCTGCACGGCCCAAGCGCGGCCGGCATGCCCGGGAAGAGCGCGAAAGGTGAAAAATCCTCACGACCTCTAGCGAACCGCGCGAACGGTTGTTAGTGTTGATGCACAGACGATTTCAGTTGCCGCGGCGTGCCGTCGGCTGATTGACGCGGCGCGCCGAACGCCGCATATACCGCTTGGTGCGCACCAGACGTAGAGCGGCGGTCTCCAAAACCGCAGGTCGTTGGTTCGAAGCCAACCGCGTATGCCAGTCACTTGTTTTTTCGGGGGTCTGCCTCCGCCGACGCCCCGACCGGGACGCTTCGCGTTCCATCCGTCTATCGTCTCCGAGAGCCAGCCGCGCGTGCGGCCTATCATGGCGTCGGGTTCGGGGAGCTTGAGGTTGAGCAGGCCGCCACTGGTTATGCCGAGGCGTTCGGCGACCTGCTTGACGCCGAGAGATATGCAGTCCGAGAACACGCGACACGCAGTGAATCTTAACGACCGCAGGACTAGGCAAACAATAAATGGCACTACGTAGATGCTCATACACCCGCTGCCACCTGCCCGTCACCCGCGGCCAAGCATGGGACCTCGGACATAACGACCGGCGCGACGGATACAACGGACCCGAACACGCGAGCTGCAACCGCAAAGCGGGAGCAGCCAACAGCAACCGCATGCGCGAACACTGGAACAAGCAAACAGGAAACAACGTGGCGACTGCAGGCCGAGTGAGCCTACTTCTTCTTCGGCACGTAGATCACAGTGTCGATCAGTTCTCGGTAGTGCGCGACGATCTGCGCGCGGCGGGTCTTCAGGCTGGCCGTCAGCATGCCGTTGTCTTGTGTGAACTCGTCGGGCAGAATCTCGAATTTGCGGATCGACTCGGCGCGAGACACGCCCTCATTGGCCTGATTCACCGCACGCTCGACTTCGGTGTGCACGATCGGATTGCGGGCCAGCGACGCCAGGTCGGACTCCTCCTGAGCGCCCTGTGATTTCAGCCACGCGTTCGCATCGGCGAGATCCAACGTGACCAGCGCGGCCACGAACGGCTTCCGGTCGCCGATGACCAGGCACTGGTTCACAACCGGCGATGTCATCACGGCGGCCTCCAACAGGCCGGGGGAGACGTTCTTGCCGCCGGCGGTGATGATCAGATCCTTCTTGCGGCCGGTGATCGAAATGAAGCCGTCCTCGTCGATGTCGCCCAGATCGCCGGTGTGCAGCCAGCCGTCGACGATCTGCTCGGCGGTCACATCGGGATGGTTGTGGTATCCGCGGCAGACCAGATGGCCGCGTACGCACAGTTCGCCGTCGTCCGCGATACCCGCGGTGACGCCGCTCATCGGCATGCCGATCGTGCCGATCCGATTGTTCTCCGGCAGGCTCACGCACACCGGCCCGCAGGTCTCCGTCATGCCGTAGCCCTCAAGCAGCGGCATGCCGATGCCGTTGAAGAAGTGCGAAAGGTTGGCATCCATCGGGGCGCCGCCGGTGATGGCGAAGTCGGCGTTCGGGCCGAAAATCGTGCGGATCTTCTTGTACACCACCAACTCGTAGAACCCGTGGGCGAGGCGCCCCCGCCACGGCAGTTTCTCGCCGGCCTGCTCGGCCTTCGACCAATCCCGCGCCACGTCCGCCGCACGCAGGAACATCTTGCCGGCGATGCCCTTGCCGGCGCGCTGCGACGCTGCGTTATACACCTTCTCGAACACGCGAGGCACCGCCAGCAGCAGCGTCGGGCCGAACGACTCGAAATCCTTGACGATCGTCTTCATGTCGGAACTCAGTCCCAACGTCAGCGTGCCGCAGAAGCTCAGCAGCTCCATGAACCGCGCGAACACGTGGCTCAGCGGCAGGAACAGCAGCAGACGGCGGTCGGGCCACGCGCAGGCGCGGGGCATGTACTGCATGGCCGACAGGCACAGGAACGCCAGATTGCGGTGCGACAGCTCCACGCCCTTGGGGGTGCCGGTGGAGCCGGACGTGTAGACGATCGTCGCGAGGTCGTCGCCGTGGGCGTCGTTCTTGCGCTCCCAGAACTCCTCGTCGCTCACTTCCTTGCCATACGCCTGCAAGGCTTCGAGCGCGCCGGCCTCGATCACGAACACCTTGCGCAGCGACTGCACCTCATCGTGGATGGATTCGATCTTGTCGCGCTGCCCGTCGTCCTCGGCGAACGCGATCGTGGCCTGCGAATCGTTGAAGATCCAGCTCACCTGAGCGTCGGAATTCGTCTCGTAGACCGGGACGGTGAGCGCCCCGACCGCCATGATGGCCATGTCGAGCGCGGTCCATTCCCAGCGCGTACGCGACACGATTGACACGGCGTCGCCCTTCTTCACACCCAAGCCGATCAGACCCTTGCCCAGGGCGATCACCAGGTCGCGGAACTGCGTCGCGGAGAACGACTTCCAGCCGCCGTCCGCCTTGTATTCGACGGCCGAGCCGTCCGGGTCGCGCTGGGCGCGGCGGTCAAGGAAATCAAACAGGTTGATATCGTCGTCGATCGGTTCCTTCAGCGGATTGGTGAACTCTTTGACCATGGTCGAGGAATTTACTGTCATACTCTCTTGAATACTCTCAGCGCAGTACAAAAACCGCGCGACAGGCGGCATTTGGGGGTGGAGGGGTCGGGGAGGGACACCGAGCATGCGGCGCGATGATGTCGTATTATGTGCGTCGCGCGTGGCCGGGGCTGTGCGATGGAGGCAGGTTTGCCAGTATCGCGCCTTCGGTGGCGCGGCGCGGTGATTCGTGGCCGATGAAGGTGACGGGCGGAATAGGCGAGGTGCGGGCGAGATGCAGGCGAGCGGCATGAGCCGGAGCGAAGCGGCCCGAGCCGGACGGGAGCAATCATGAACATGCCGCCGGGCTGGTATCCGGACCCATCGGGCGATCCCTCGCTGATGCGTTGGTGGGATGGCGAGGAATGGACTGGTGATTTCGCGCCGGCGCAGCAGGTGACGCCGGACGGCAACCGTATTCGCCGGGCGCGTACCCGATGACGAATGGCGACCGCAACCTGCGTCTCGCTGCATTCATCCTCAACATCATCTCGATGGTCGCGTTGGGATGGACGTTGCTCCCGCTGGCATGGATGAGCCCGATGACGGTGATGAGTTGGGGCATCTACAAGGGCACGCGGGCCAACACCGTGGCGTTCGGTGTGTGCAACCTGCTGTTCATGAATGCCATTTTTTTTGGGGGGGGGGCTGCTCATCAGCAACAAAGAGCGGTGACCGATTCCGCGGAATTTCAGGCGTGTCGCGATTTTTGTCCCGTTTGTACAGGCGGTCGGGTAATGTATTCCCCTGTTGCCTGTCAAGGTGACATTGCGGACATAGCTTAGTTGGTAAAGCGCAACCTTGCCAAGGTTGAGACCGCGGGTCCGAGTCCCGTTGTCCGCTCGCAGATTCGGCTGGCTGAAGCGATTCGGCCGGTCGGCACGCAGACCCGGGCGGTTGGCGCAGAGGTAGCGCACTTCCCTGACACGGAAGGGGTCACAAGTTCGAATCTTGTATCGCCCACGGATGCCGAAGTTCACTTCGGTGTGCACTGGGTGATTGGCGCAGCGGCTAGCGCACTTCCTTCACACGGAAGGGGTCGTAGGTTCGATTCCTACATCACCCACGGCCGCTACGGTGGTCGGTTTTCGGGGCTATGGCGCAGCTGGTAGCGCATCTCCATGGCATGGAGAGGGTCAGGGGTTCGAATCCCCTTAGCTCCACAGAACAGAACGCCCCTCCTTCCGGGAGGGGTGTCTCTTTTTTTCGAGCCTATAATCGCAGGCGAGGATCCTCGGCATCGACAGCTCCCCGGACATGATCGCCTCGGCGCGCAAGCTCCACCTCGACTGCGATTTCGATGTGCTGGACGTCGGGTCGCTCGACGAGCTCGACACCGATTTCGATGTAGTCTTCTCCAACGCCTGCCTGCAATGGGTGCCGAATCATGAACGGGTGCTGCCCTCCATGCTGCGACGGCTTAACGCCGGCGGCTTAACGTCGGCGCAATTCACCGAGAACATCAACCTGCCGCCGCACATCATCATGCGCGAGACCGCGTGCGAGCCGAAATGGCGGCAGTGGATCAGCGAGATACGCCGCTACTACAATCTCGGCGGCGACAATTTCGACGTAAGCGCATACTATGATCTGCTCGCCCCGCTCTCCGCGCACGTCGACGTGTGGGAGACGAACTACTACCATGCGCTGCCTGGGTATGAGGCGATCCTCGACTGGTATCGCGGTACCGGTCTGCGCCCGTATCTGGCCCAGCTGCCCGATGACGGCCTGTATCTGCGAGTTTTGAGAGCGTCGGTTGAGCGAGCCATAGATTTTTCATATGTCCGCGGTCTTGTGTCGCGCCCTGCGACGTGCTTCGATGGTGGGTGCCGGCGGCAAGGGGCTTCGCCGGTGCCATATCAATGGTTCGCGCGTCAAGAAGGGGGTTGTGATGGTGTCCACCACATTGGACTTCGCCGAGAAGTACCTGCTGAAAACCGAGGTCAGGACCGTCGCGGTCATGCCCGACGACGATGATTCGGTGCGTGATGATGATTCGTACGACGCATAGTGCGGTGATCGTTCTCGATGATGTTTGTGCGAGGATGACTCATATTCCCGCACAAGTGCGCATGATGCGGATTCCTGGAATCCCGAGACTTGCTTTCGCTTGATGCCCGATTGGCCCGGTACCATACTCGCGCCTGTATCATTGAGGGCGATTCGTTGCATATCTTGCCACCGGGAAGGGTCATCATGGGGCGCAGTCGGTGATGCATTTCCACGTGCACTTAATCCCGCGCAGATATGGGGACGGATTGGACACCTGGCCAAGCTGCCGGGCCGCTCGCTCGACCTCGATACGGCATGGCGGCGGTTGAGGCGGGGAAAATCGACTTCGTGAGGATTGTGATATAGGACATCAAAACGGCGGGATTCCGCCGATGCAACCTGTGGTTGCGCACGGTTGCGGGGCATGGTCGGCGATTGCAACCGTAAGATGGTGGCGGATGGCGTGGACGGCGTGCCATAGTGGGGTCATCGGCCGAACATGACATGATGGAATCACTTGAGAAGGGATTTGACGATGAGCTTCCGCACCAACCTGCAATACCTGCGCGCCCAACGCAACATGACCCAGGAGCGACTGGCCATGCTGCTCGGCGTCTCGCGGCAGGCCATTTCGAAATGGGAATCCGAGAAGGCCTACCCCGAAATGGACAAGCTGCTCATGATCTGCGATCTGTTCGGCTGCACGCTTGACGACCTCGTGCTCGGCGACGTGAGCGTGAGCGCCAGCCGGCCGGACTCGCACGGCGCATCGGCAACCGGCCGCGGCACGACTGTCGGAGGCATGACCGGTGAAGATGCCGGGAGCCCTGCACATGCGGGGAACGCGAAGGGAAGTATAGGCGACGCCGACGAGCCCGCGCATCTCGGTGCGGCCGGTGCCATCGAGCCAAGCCTCACGGGCGTGCCGACCGGCGAGACACCGTACGGAACCGGTTCGCCCCGCCCCGCCGTGCACGCCAATACGGCCACCCTGCCGCAGGACCTGACCGGCTACGACGAGCATCGCCGCCGGTTCGCGCTGCTCATCTCCGGCGGCGTTGCGGCGATCATCGCGGCGGTCGGTATCTGCAATCTGTTTGATTCAAGCAACTCCATCCTCGGCGTGACGCGGCTCAATGACTTCCTCACGTTCCTGTGCATCTGCATAGGTGTGATCGCCGGGCTGGCGATGCTGGTCCCGGGCGGCATGTCGCACGCCGAGTTCAAACGCCGCCATCCGTATATCGAGGATTTCTACACCGATGAGGATCGCAGCCGCGAGACGCGTCTGCTGGTGGTCGGCATCGTGGGCGGTATAGCGGCAATCCTGATCGGCATAGCGGTGACTGTGTACGCCGATGACGTGTTGGGCATCAGCGATGGATGGCCGAACGCGATCATGCTGATGCTGTGCTCGGTCGCCGTCTTCGGTTTCGTTTACTGCGGAATACGGCACGGCATGCTCGACATCGACGGCTACAACAAGGAGGCCGATACCGATGGCAAGAAAGAGCGTGCAGCCGGGCATGATTTCTACGACAATCTGACCGGTACGGTATGCGGCATCATCATGTCGCTGGCCACGATAACCGCCCTGTGCCTACTGTTTCTGGGGCCGTGGATGCTGCATGACGACTGGAGCTTCGTGGGATCCGGCCCGTTCTGGCTGCCGTGGCCGATCGGCGGCGTGCTGTGCGGCATAGCGAGCCTCATCATCCAGCTGGTCAAGGATTATCGCAGGCGCAACGACGACGGACAAGGCGCCGGGCAGCCCGGGCGGACGAAATAGCAAGGAAAGGACGGCCGATGGACGATCCCGCCGCGTTTCGTGAGCGGTATCCGTTGCAAACCATGCGATTGCCGGATGGCGAACCCTTCGCATACCGGTATCATCGCAATCCCTCCGCCCGCGCAACGATTGTGCTCCTGCCGGGCGGAATCGGGCTGTCCGACTGTTCTGCCTGCATTTTGAACGGTTCGCCGAGGACTGCTCGGTCATCACCTTCGATTATCAGGAGCGGTTCGCGACGAACGCCGAACTGGCGCGTGCCATCGCAAGTGGAAGCGGACGCTTCGCCTGATACCGATGCCGCTGCACCGGCGTCTGATGGCGTGGGCCGTGATGCGCAAGATGCAAGACCTGTCGTCTGGCGAACGGCGGCTGATGCAGGGCCTGTGCGATGTCCTCAAGCAGTTGCTGAGCAAGCCGTATCAGCGGCATATGGCCGATTTGCTGATCGATGCTGCGTCGCACGCCGACATGGTGACGGCGGATTTCGCGCGGTGGGCCGGCCGCGTGCTGCTCATCCTCCGAAGACGACCACACCTTCAATCAGGCGAACAAGGACGCGCTGGTACGCCTGATGCCGGATCCGACCGTCGTCACCGATCTCACCGGCGGTCATCTCGCGCTGTTGGTGCGCATGGACGAGTACATGGATACCGTACGCGCCTTCATCGGGTCGCATGCGGCCCGCTCTTAGCAGGTGTCTCTAGTCTCGCGTCGGATCCTTCTGCAGAAGCAGGAACACGAGCGCCACGACCAGCAGCACCGCGATGGACAGCACGCCGAGCGAGGCTCGTGGTCTGCGACGCATGAGTGTGACCGTGAGCTCCCCAGCTGATGAGCGCAAAGGCAGAGATTGGTTTCACATGGGATTGTCCCGATGTCAAGGTCATGATGCAAAAGCGTTAAGCATCCTACGGATTATATTGAGAAAAGAAGTCATTAGTAATACAATTGGCTTTGGAAAGGATTCATTATGAGCACTACCACTGTTCGCATGGATGATGATCTCAAAGCCGAAGTGAACGCCATTCTTGATTCCATGGGATTGAATTTCAATACGTTCGTGAATATGGCCAGCGTGCAGTTGGTGTCGCAGCGTCGTATTCCGTTCGAGGTGAAGGCGCCTGAACCCGTGCTGCCTCACGCGGGACATGTTGCCGCCAATGGGGTTACGTACCGTGGGGTCGACGAACAGGGGTATCCGGTGGTCGAAGTGCCGAACGCCATGGTGTTGAATCCAAGCCGGGGCGCCGACGGTGTTGCCGTACTGCCCAAGGCGTGGCGTGATGGCGAATAATCATGATATTCCGGAATTGATGCCGGTTCCGGAGCAATTGCATGTCTTCGACGTGTATCGCATGCGGGTGCGGTTCGAGGATGATCCGACGAAATCACGCAGCCATTACGTGGCCGCCATCGTCATACAAGCCGACGACGACGGTGGAGTGGCTGTGAAACTGACCAGCAATCCAACCTGGCATGGGGCGGGCGATGTGCAACTGCCCGAGTATGAGCATGCCGGGCTTACCCATCTGACGACCGCTCGCTGCGCGCAGCTGGTGCGGTTCCTCCGGTCGGATCTACAGGGGTTCACCGGTAGATTGAGTCGGAATGATGCCATGCGTGTGGCCAATGTGGTCGGCGAGGTAAAGCCTGAAGAACAGGTGTGGCTGTAATTCTGTTCTGCCGTCTAACTGGTTCGGGGTATTCACTGTGAACCAGTGCACAATTGCGATGGTCGATGTCTTTCTACAGTCCGCTTATATGTGAAGGTTTTGTGGTCGACGTTGCGTCATATGTTGCTTGTGACGTTGCGTAATGCGGCATATTGCTTGGTGAAAGGAGGTTGGGCCATGTCGATGGACGATGAAACGGACAGCCGATACACCACAGGGGACATCGCCAAACTCACTGGTGTGAGTGTGCGAACCGTGCAGTACTACGACGCCAAAGGTCTGTTGATTCCCAATGAGATCAGCGACGGCGGCCGAAGGCTGTATGGGACTGCAGAGGTCGAGCGGATGCGGGTCATCCTTTTTCTCAAAGGACTCGGCTTCAAGCTAGAGCAGATTCGCTCGATTCTGTCGGACGAGCGGCCGGAACGGGTGCTGGTTGATTTGCTGGATCAGCAGACGGCATCCTTGCAGTCGGGTATCGCCGAGCAGAAGCAACGTCTTGATGACTGCTTGCAGCTGCGCAAAGCACTGACGGTCTCGGCGTCTGACTTCGTATCGTCAACATTAACCGACATGGCAACCGTTATGAACACCACAACCACTCATTCCCTGCGCACCACATATTTGGTCATGCTGGCAATCACATTGCCCGCGACTTTGTTGCAAATTGCATGCCTCGTCATTGGTGTGATGACAGACGTATGGTGGCCGCTGCCGGTCGCCGTTCTGCTGGCGATTGCGCTCACTGTTGCGGCGATGAAGTACTATCGCTCCCGCGTGCAGTACCTATGTCCGGCTTGCCATGAGACCTTCCAGCCGGGTATGCGAGAGTTCGTATTCGCCGCACACACGCCCAAGACACGCAAGCTTACCTGCCCGCATTGCGGTCACAGGGGGTATTGCATGGAACTCAGCATCTGAAAGTTTCTGATTATAGCGTTCGATTTACCAACGGTAGTTGTCGCAGAATTTGCGACAACTACCACCCTGTCAAAATATGTGCGTTGTGCAGGGCTAAATTGTTTCAGGTCGCGGCTCGGGCGGTAGGGTATGCCGTTTTATCGCTGCTTCGGCGTTCCTGTTGCTGATTGATGGGTGACATTACGCTTGCGTTGGGTCCTTCTGCAGGAGCAGGAAGATGAGCGCCAACACCAGCAGGATGGCGATGGAAAGCACGCCGAGGGAGGCGTTGCCGGTGATCGACGTGGTGGTGGCCACGAGGAACGTGCCCAGAATGCTCGCGGTCTTGCCGAAGATGTCGTAGAAGCCGTAGTACTCGTTGGCGTGGTCCTTGGGGATGATCTTGCCGTAATACGAGCGGCTCAGCGCTTGGATGCCGCCCTGGAACATGCCGACGAGGATCGCCAGGATCCAGAACTGCGCGGCCGACACGAGGAAGAACGCGGCGAAGAACACGATGCACATGTAGGCCACGACCGCCGCCACGATCATCGCCTTGCAGCCGAACCGCCCGGCCATCCGCCCGTACAGGATCGCGCATGGGAACGCCACGAACTGCGTGACCAGCAGCGCCACCACCAGCTGAGTCGAGTCGATGCCCAGCTCGGCGCCGTACGAGGTGCTCATCGAGATCACCGTGTTCACCGCATCGATGTAGAAGAAGAACGCGAGCATGAACATCCACAGCGGCTTGTTCCTCACTATCTTGCGGAAGGTGCCGCCAAGCTCGCGGAAGGTGCCGCGCACGGCCGTTCCCAGCTGGTCGCGTGTGGCGCGGTAATGCTCCTGACGGTAGCTGGAGATCAGCGGGATCGTGAACGCGACCCACCAGACGGCGGTGATGATGAACGATGCGCGGGTGCAGCCGGTCGTCGTCCAGCCGAATGGCAGCGCCGGGCCGCCGAAGATCAACGCGATGCACACGATGAACGGCACGGTCGAGCCGATGTAGCCCCAGCCGTAGCCATGCGAGGAGACCTTGTCCATGCGTTCGTTCGGCGTGGTGTCGATCAGCATCGAATCGTAGAACGTGAGCGAGCCGTTGAGTCCGATCGTCGCGAGGATATACACGACCAGGAACGGCAGCCACGTCAGTGGAAGCGCCATCGCGCAGCACGTGACGACGCCGGTGCCGAAGAAGCCGAGGAAGAACTTGATTTTCATGCCCTGCACGTCGGCAATCGAGCCGAGCAGCGGCATGAGCAGCGCGATGACCAGCGATGCGATGGTCTGCGCGTAGCCCCAGGCCGACACGATGTTGCCGTCCGCGGGCATCAGCGATTTCGCGTAGATCGGAATCACCGCGGTGGACAGCAGCACGAACGCGGAGTTGCCCACGTCGTAGATGATCCATTTCTTCTCGCGCGGGGTGAGTTTCGCGGTGGCGGTGAGGGCCGGCTCTGTGCCGGCCGCTGTACTGTCTGCTGGGGCATCGGCGGGTTTGGCTGCGATGCTGTCGTTCATGGGGACTCCTGACGTCGTGTTCATATATATCGTAAAGTGCCGTTTCCGGCATACCAAGTTTCCATATGAATTGCGGGTGAATTGTTGCGGGCCGGCGGGGGTCGGACGGGTTGGACGGGGCGGGCGCGCAATGGGCCGCGTCGATCGTGGCGATCGTCATCGGGGTCGGCGTTCGTTATCTGGTACACCTATTATGCGCGGCGCAAGCCCGATCCCATCGAAGAGGCGCGGCGGGCGGATATGTTTGCTCGCGGTTGGACGCCGCTGGACGAGGACGTGCACTTCCCTCCGGCGTGGTTCGCCAAGATTTCCAAGCTGAGGACGGTCGGTAGCGAAATGCCGCATACGACATGGGGCAAGGACGGCTGGATCACGTTCAACTATGACGTGATGCAGTTCATATCGGACGCGAACCCCAGCTATGCCACCGATATCGTGTTCCTGGTATGCTCGTGCACGGTGCCACGAGGCCCACTCATGTGGGCGACCATCTATCAGGGTCGCAAGATGTTTCAGCGCGCCAGCGAGCAGGGCGGCGTGCCCGCCGACGTGGTCGAACTGCTGAAGATGAGCCCGTACAGACCGAATCTGATCGTGATGGATGGACGAATCTACATATGGTTGCGGGTGAATTACATGCCGTTGCCGCAGTGTTTTTCTGAATTATCCGCTGGAAAGCGATCTGATTCCGTTGACGAAGGAACTGCATCGCAGGCTCGCCCGCGATATGGGGATTGTCGGCCAGACGCCGTGGGGTGGCCGCGCCTGAGCGGTCATCGGTACGGTGATTGGTCCAATAGCGTCCTTAAGTGCGCGCCGAAACGACAAGTGCGCGCACATAGGGACGCAAAACACCCGATTTGCGTCCCTATGTGCGCAGAGTCGTCCGTTCGGCGCGCGCTTAAGGACGCAAACGGAACGACAGCGTTGCGCAACAATCCATATCGGCCGGGCGACGCTGCGGGGAATGGCTACTTCGCGGCCTCGGCCGGAGTCTCGTCTTCCTCGAGCTTGGCGATGACCTCGTCATAGCCGGGGCAGTCCGGAACGCCGTTGATGGAACGCTGAATGCCCAGCGAAGCGGCCGCGTTGGCGATCTTCACCGCATCGACAAGCGACCAGCCGCGGGCGATCAGTGCGCACATGGCACCGGTGTGGCACGAGCCCGCCGAACGGGTGTGCGTCGCCTTCGTCGGATACCCCTCCACATGGATGACTTCGCCGCCCGGCGTGCGCACCCACGCGCCGCGCGACCCCGCACGAACCACCAGCGGCGCGCGCAGCGTGGCGCCGAGGCTGTTGCACAGCGCCTTCATCGAGTCGTCGAATCCGCCGCCGACGGTCATCGACAGGGAATCGTCCACGAACACGCCAAGCCGGTCGGCGAGCGTGCGGGCCTCCTGACGGTTGCAGGACCAGATGGGCCGCACCAGCACCAGATCCTCCAGCAGGTGGTCGCTGACCATGTGCAGCGTGTTGGTCGGATTGAGCACGATGCTGTAGTCGCGCGTCGTCGGGTCCGAAGCGGTGCGATGCAGGAAGGCGTCGATGCCTGACGCGCTGTGATCCATCAGCGTGTTGGCGCTGATGTGCACCACATCGCCCTCGCCGGGCTCCACGCAGTCGAACGTGTTCTCGTTGCCTTGTGATTCGGCGCCATACGTGGCGACGAACGTCTTGCGCTCGCTGTCGTTGAGCACCAGACGGAAACCGGAATCGGCGTCGATGCGGTCCTGGCCGATGTGCTCGATGCCGTTGTCGTTGAGAGCCTTGCGGATCAGTGACGCCCACGGCCCGTTGCCGATGACGCCTGCGTGCTTGGTCGCCGCCCCAATCCGGCTGGCCGCCTGCATGACGCGGAAGCTGCCGCCCACCGACGGCATGGTATGGTTCGCGACGGCGAATCCGCCCGGTTGGGGAATCGCGTCGATGTCCATCATGATGTCGACCCACACCTGTCCCAACGAGATCACTGTGGGGGAGGGCACGTCGTTTTTGCGTGAAAGCAGGCCTTTAAGTGAATTGAGCATCATTCCTCCTTGACGATTGCCGCGTTGCATGTATCGTATGCCATACAGTAACCGTTTTACCGTGATTTTATGAAGAGTTGCTGGATGCGGCAATAGTCAAGACGGGTGATATTGTGTGGATGTGTAGGTGAAAGCCGCAATGATACACGCTTGATTTGCATTTGTTTGTATTTGGCGCTATTATTGTGAAGTTGTGTGTTCAAGCATCCGTGCTGGAACACGGAAGACTTGAACATCAAGGTTATTAAGGGAGTCCATCATGGCAGCTCGTTGTGCAGTGTGCGGCAAGGGTCCGCAGGTCGGATACACCGTTTCTCACTCGCATATCCGCAACAAGCGCACCTTCCGCCCGAACCTGCAGCCGGTTCGTACCACCGTTGACGGCCAGAACGTTCGCGTCCGCGTGTGCGTCAAGTGCCTCAAGGCCGGCAAGGTTCAGCGTGTGGTTGCGTGACATCGCGCGATAACGTTTCACTGAGGCCCCGGAAGTCGCAAGACTCCGGGGCCTCTTTATATCCGCTGGCGGAGGGGACAATGCGATGCCGTCCCGCCGGCACACCACAATAGGGACGTATGAGCATCACGTTGAACACCACCATGTCGTCGATCATGACGAACAAGCGGCGTGTCGGCGCGCTCAAAAGCCTTGGCGTCGTGACGGTGGGCGATGCGTTGACCTACTATCCGTTCCGCGTCGCCGATCCGGTGCCCCTGCGGGCACTGCGCGAGGCCCGTATCGGCGAGAGAATGGCGTTCTCCGCGTCGGTGCGCGGCATGCGGGTCGTGCCGATGAACGTTCGGCGGGGCTACCGGCTCGAGGCCGTGGTGGATGACGGGGATTTCGCGGTTTCCCGGCATGTCGCGGGGGCCGCCGCCCGTTTGGTGTTCTTCTCGTACAAGAAGCAGTATGTCGATTGGCTGAGCATGCGGCTGCGTTCCGGCGCGATTGTGGTGATCGCCGGCGAGCCGAGCGAGTTCAACGGTCAACTGCAGTTCACCCATCCCGAAATAATGACGGTCGCTCCCGGCTCCGGTCCGGCTGATGGCGAATACTCCGGTGTCGTGCAGATGAGCGCTCTGAAATACGATGCCGACACCGTCGAAGCGGGCCTGCGTCGCATCAGCAGACCCCGACCGGTGTATCACGCGTCGTCTCGTATCTCCAGCGAACACATTCATGAGTCGATAGTGCAATGCATCGAGTTGCTGGCTGGAACCGGGCAGGATCTCCCGGGCGATGCGGCAACGGAAGCCCCGCAAACAATGAAACCGATGGAAGACGGCGGCATCAGCGGCGCCGGAACCGCTCCAGCGGATGCCGAGTCTCGGTCAGGAAACGCCGTGGCCGTCGGCCTGGCCCGCGCGATCCCGGACGTCCTGCCCGAATCGGTGCGCGAATCGAATCATCTGCTGCATCGCGCGGAAGCATTCCTGGCCATCCACGACCCGCTCAGCACCGCGGATTTCAAACGGGCCATCGGCACGATGCGCTACGAGGAGGCGTTCGTCTCGCAGACGGCGCTGCTCCAGTCGCGTAGCAATGTCCGCAAGGATGCGGCCCTGCCTTGTGCGGGCGTGGCGCTGCGTGACCGGTTCATCGAATCACTGCCGTTCCCGCTGACCGGCGGCCAGCGGGAGGTCATCGATGATATCGGCGTGGACATGGCCCGCGAATATCCGATGCAGCGCCTGCTGCAGGGCGAGGTCGGTTCCGGCAAGACCGTGGTCGCGGTCGCGGCCATGCTGCAGGCGGCGGGTTCCGGCCATCAGGCGGTGCTTGTCGCGCCCACTCAGGTGCTCGCCGAGCAGCATCATGCGACCATCAGCGCCATGCTCTGCGCGATTGACGGCGTCGAGACGTGCGATGACCCGTCCCGCGATGCCCTGTCTCCCAATGACCCGGCCGACCTGATCAAGGCCACCGAATCCGCTGCCGATGACGGAGATGCCAAGGGGCGCGCGGCCGTGAAACATCCCGTGAAACACAGTGGGGCACGCAGCGGGAAACAAGACGGCGCGGCGCACGCGCAGTCGGACGCGAACACGCGGCACGTGCCGGTCATCCTGCTGACCGGCGGCATGAAACTGGCCGCCCGCCGCCGTGCTCTCGCGCTCGCGGCCAGCGGCGACCCGTGCATCATCGTCGCCACGCACGCCGCGTTCTCCAAGACGTTCCAGGCCCCGAACCTCGCGCTCGTCGTCATCGACGAGCAACACCGGTTCGGCGTGGAGCAGCGCGAATCCCTGCGCACCAAAAACGATGTCGTGCCGCACCTGCTGGTCATGACCGCGACGCCGATCCCGCGTACGGCGGCGATGACCTGGTTCGGCGATCTGGACATCTCGTGGCTCACCGAGCTGCCGGGTGGGCGCAAGCCCATCCGCACGTTCATCGTGCCTGAAGACGACGGCCGCATGATGGGCTCCATGTTCGCCCACATCCGCGGCCGCATCGACGCGGGGGAGCGGGCGTATGTCGTCTGCCCGCGTATCGATGCCGACGATGAATCGGACGGCGATGACGATACAAGTGGGGCATCGCAGATCGGCGTGTACGACGATTCCGACGCCTACAGGCGCGAATCCGCCACCGCGGCCGCCAACACATCCGCCAGCGCGCCATCGCAGGAGGATGGTGACGGTGCTCCGTCACGGCCGCCGCTGCATTCCGTGGCCGAGATCGAGCGCAGGCTGTCATCGCTGCCGCAGTTCCGTGGCATCCGTTTCGCGACGCTGACCGGCCGCGACGATGACGCGACCAAGCAGCAGGTCATGGCCGATTTCGCGGATGGGGCCACGCCGGTTCTGGTGGCGACAACGGTCATCGAAGTGGGCGTGGACGTGCCGCAGGCCAGCTGCATCGTGATCTTCGACGCTGACCGGTACGGGCTTTCGCAGCTGCACCAGCTGCGCGGGCGCGTGGGGCGCGGCGGCACGGATTCATGGGCGTTCCTGATTTCGCGGGCTGAGGACGGCGGTCCCGCGCAGCAGCGGCTGCAGGTCATCCAGGGCACGCTCGACGGCGCCCAGATCGCGCAGGCCGATCTGGAGTTCCGCGGCGCCGGAGACGTGCTCGGCGATGCGCAGTCGGGCGGCAAGTCCGGTCTGAAACTGCTGCGCGTGGTCAAGGACGCCAAGATCATCGCCGACGCGCGCGAACGTGCGGGGCGGTTGCTCGCCGATGACCCCGATCTGTCGGGCGAGGTCGAGCTTGCCGGCGCGGTGCTTGATTTCACCCGCGGCAACGAGACGTTCCTGACCAGCAGCTGACGCGCGACGGGAGATATGCGCCGCGGATAGGGTCGTTGGACACGAGCCCCGGCCCCGCCATCCGCGATCGAACAATGTGGCGCTTGAACACAGTATAGATTTTTCATATGGGAACGGCGTTCTCATCGCCGGCATGATGTGGTTCAGTTGTCATGAAGGTTTCGGCCGGGGAGGGGCATCATGGCATCATCACGTTCACTGCACACGGTTCATCTGGCCGCTTTCGGCGCGGGCAATGTCGTCGGTCTGGGGGTCATGTCGATGGCCGGCATCGGCGTCGGCATCACGGGCACCGGATTGTGGCTCGCCGCGCTGGTCGGTGGACTGGGAGGCGCGTTCGCGCTGGTGCCGCAGCTGCTGGCCAGCTCGTCCGGCGATTACCCGGGCGGCCAGTACCAGCAGGTCGGCACGCTGCTGCCGCCCGTGTTCGGTGGCATCGTCGCCTATATCCTGTGTTTTCTGGTGTTCGACATCTCCGCGTACGCGCTGTCCGCGGCGCAGCTGCTCGGCCTGCCCACGCTGCCGACACGCCTGACCGCGGCGTTGGTCGTCGCGCTGTTCCTCGGCGTGCACATGCTGGGTGCCCGCATCGCCGCCATCGCCCAACTGGTGATGGCCGTGCTGCTCGCGGCGGCGTTGGGCACGTACGTTGCGGTGACAATGCCGCACGTGCGGCTCGCGAATCTCGCGCATTACACGTTTCTCGGCTCACCTCTGGCGTTCCTGTTCGCATGCGTGTACATGACGTTCATGATGAACGGGGTGGCCGGCGTGGCGAACTATGCCGCGGTCGCGGACCGTCCACGGATGACGGTGCCCCGCGCGATGCGCGTCTCGCTGTTGCTGGTCGTCGTGACGTATGCGCTGATCTGCGTGGCCGATGCCGGCGCCTTGCCGATAGCCCAGGTCGCGAACCAGGATCTCGCCGTCAGCCTGTCCGCATTCGTCCCGGCTCCGGTGACGGTCGCGTTCGTGGTGGGCGGCTCCGCGTTCGCCCTGCTCACCACGCTCAATGCCGCGGTCGGCTGCATGGCGTATCCGGTCGCCTCGGCCTGCACAGACGGATGGTTGCCGCGCGAACTGGGAGAGCGTTCCGCTCGGACCGGCGCTCCCGTGCGCCTGCTTTCGGTGGGCATGATCGCCGCGGAGTGCCCGCTGATCGCCGGGAATTCCGCGAAAACCGTGTCGTCGAGCGTCACGATTCTGATGATCGTGGTGCAGGCGATGGTCGCCGTTGCCGCATTGCGCCTGATACTGCGCGACGGCTCATCGCTCTGCGCATTCCGCTCGCTGCCGTTGCTCGGCCGCGTGCCGCAATCCGGGCTCGCGGCGTTGTGCATCGTCGCGCTGCTCGTCGACCTGCTGCTGATCGCATGGCTGCTGTACACGATGAACCGTCTGCTGATCATCGGCAATGTCGTGATATTCGCCATAACGGTTGTCGCCGCTGTCATCGTGAACAAATATAGGGTTGATACGAGGCCATAACAACTATGTATAACCGCGGGTTTGCCAACGCGGCGACGCGGAGCCTACGATGATGTCAACGTTCACGGGAACCCGCGAACAGGCCCGGCCCCGGATGATGGGGCGGCACCCCGGTCAGGTGTCTTATCCGAGCAAGGAGTACGTTATGTGTGTCAATGAAGGCGTGAAGGCATCGGCTGTCGGCTCACTGTCGGGCGGACTGCCGATCATGCGCGAGCGGTGAGAGACCGCTCGATAGTCCGTTTCGGATGTTTGCCGGCGTGATCGCGATGACTGTGATTCGCCGTCCGGCATGATTCCTCACACTCCCGGCAGATTACGCCGACGGTTGCCGGATCATTCGCGGCGATGCGGATTCTGCCGCATCGCAGGTTTTCGTATATCGCGATTCGCCGCCACCAAACTGTACCGCCGCGCCGTATCCAAAAACGGCGCGGAAGACAAGAAGAAGGGAATATCCATGTCCACATCATCAGCTCGTCATGAAGCGCCACGCAACGGGCGGCCCGTGAAGCGCCGGCTTATCCGCGTGCTCGCCGGCTCGGCCGTGATAGGCGCTATGGCGGTCGGCGGCCTGCAATTCGCGCTCGGCACGGCCTACGCGGCCGGCGACGTGTGCGACCTGTGCTCGACCAACTACAATCCGGTCGCCTGCTGTTCCAGTGGCGGTTCGGCCTACGATTCCAACCCCGGAGGCGGCATCGACGTCTCAGCGCAGAAGGCCGCGTTCGACAGCTACTGCGCGAACTACAAGAAGGAGCACGCCCAGAAGGAGGAGCCGGCGACGCCCGCCCCCGCCACGAAGCCGAGCAACCCGAAGCAATCGGCCCCGGCCCCGGCGAAGCAGTCCTCGGGCTCGCCGGCCACCCAGACGACGAAGCCCTCCACGGGCAACACCACCGCGCAACAGTCGCAGCCCGCGCAGTCGACCGGCACACAGTCCGGCCAGAGCACGACGGGCAGCACAGCCGGGATCACAGGCGACACGGCCGCGAACGCCGATGCCACCGCCACTCAGACCTCGAAGGACGCGGCCTCCCGGAAGAACAGCGATGACAACACCGCCGACACCGCTGGCGGCGAGACCACTACGACCGAATCCGGCATCACCGACAGCGGCACTGATACGGTGGAAACCACCACGCAGGCCTCTCCGGTCACCGATCGGGCCGAAACCACCAGCCCGGTGGTGCGCATTGTCGCCGGCGTGGTCATCGCGCTCGCCGTCATCGGCACGCTGGGCGCCGCGCTGATTGCGCGCAACAAGCGCCGCGCTCCCGCGCTCGCCGGAGCGAACGGCGGCCGGTCCGACGACGGATTCGACATCGCAGACGGCGCGACGCCGGCCCCCGCGACGACGGCGAACGCCATTGCCGCAACCGAAGCCCGTGCCGACGCGAGTGCGCCGACCGAAGTGCTGCAGCCCATCGCATCGCCGGCGAACGGGCCATCCGCCGGGCCATCGGCGAGTCTCAACGTGGCCGACAGCGGCGGCGCTCCTACCGCACGGTACGACTTCAACCTCGTCGACGGACCATCGTCCCGCTGAGCCATCGGCGCAGCAGTACCAACGCAATTCGATACGGAAGAAATACAGAAGGGAACCACAACAATGTCCAACACCAACCACAGCCTCACGAGAGGCTCCATCGCCGCTAAAGCCGCGGCGCTGCTCACCGCGGCGGCGCTCGGTCTCACCGGATTCGCGCTGACGGGCGGGAACGCCGCGTCCGCCGCCGAAACCACGCCCACGGCGGCAACAGCCGCACAATCCCAGGAAGACACGCCGTTCGACTACTACGCGGGCATCCCCAACCTGCCTTCGGATCACGTGTTCGAAAACATCACGCTGGAACGTCTCGAAGACATCCTGCGCTACGGCAAAGGCAACTTCGTGATACTCGTCGGCGGCACGTGGGACTCCGCGACGACGGCCGCACTGCCCGCCATCAACACCGCCGCCAAGGCGCAGGGCATCGAGAAGATCTACAATTTCGACCCGCACCTCGACAACGCCGGAGCCGACACGCTCGTCAACATCAACGACAAGAACAACGCGGTCGACGCATTCGCCAAGCGGTTCCAGCAGACCATCGACGAATTCGGCCTGACCGACCTGCAAAGCAAGAACACGGCAAACGTCGTCGACCTGCCGACCCTGTTCACCTACAACAAGGACAACACCGGCGACAAGGTGCTCGCATCCACCGCGAACGTTGCCGACAGCGCCGAGCTGACCCGCGTGCTGGGCACCGCGAAGAACGCCGCGACCCGCACCAACGGCCAGTTCTACACCAACTACTACCTGAACAACGTCTCGGCCGGCGCTGCCAGCGTGTTCAAGCAGGGCGAGGACAAGGACTTCTCGCTCATATCGGTGACGTACGGCGAACTGGAGAAGCTGCTGCAGTCGCCAGGCAACCATTACATCTTCTTTGGCGCGACCTGGTGCGGCAACACATACGCCACGATCCGCTACGTGAACCAGGAAGCCCGCAAATACGGCATCAAGCACGTGTACACGTTCGACACGATCCTCGACAGCACGTCCGGCAAAGGCTCGCCGTTCCACATCCGCGACAACTACAACAACGGCAGCCACCCGCTGTCGGACCTGTACACGCATCTCGTGAACACGTACCTGCCGAACCTCGTGACCGAGGACGGCAGCCACGGCGTCGTCGATTCCAAGGGCGTCGGCGCGACCCGCCTGCAGGTGCCGCTGCTGTTGCACTACAACAAGAACAACGCCGCACAGCTGCCCGGAACCGACCAGCCGGCCGGCCCCGTGACCGATGAGGTCGTGGACTACCATGGCAAGACCGCGAACGTCGACGCCAAGCCGCAGCCCACGGCGAGGGAATACATGCTCAACTGGTACGGCACCACGTACGACGACAAGGCGATCATCCAAGGCGGATTCTCCATCACCGGCGACGACCTGAGCGCGGCGAAGAACTACGGGCGCAAGGTCAACAACGACCGTGACGCATACATCGCCCAGGCCGACCACTTCTACTCCCTGCTCAACCTGCGCGGCGAAATCGCACAAGCCAAGACGGTGAGCCTGGACGGTTACTCCGCCGACCGGGTCGCCGCATTCAAGAAGACGCTCGCCGCGGCCGAAAAGACCGTGTCCGACAAGAAGGCGACCATCAGCGCGACCGACACCGCCACGAAGAACATCGCCAATGCGGTCACGGCGCTCGCCGGAGGCAACAACGGCGGCAGCGGTAACGGTAACGGCAGCGGTAGCGGCGACACGGGTAACAATCCGGTCGCAGGCAACACTGACAACGCTGGCGGCAACGATAGCACGGCCGGCAACAAGCCGTCCCGCAAAATCGTCGTCGCCGGCAACGAGCCGCTCTCCCGCACCGGTGCCGAAGCCACGGTCATCGCATCCGTCGCGCTCAGCCTCGCGCTGACCGCCGCCGGGGCGCTGGCGCTGAGCCGCAACCGTGGCGACGCGGCGGCGGCACAGGCTCTCTCCGACTCGACCCGCCCAACCTCGGCGAGGTGAGCTGACTGATGGGAGCGCTATCCAACATCGGTCCCACCGCAGTGGCGGTCTGGGCGTCGGCCGTGGTGCTGTTCGCCCTGATCGCCGTGCTGCGCGCGGTCTTCAAACTCAACTTCAGCCTGCTGACGGTGCTCGCGCTTGGACTGGGCATCGCCCTGAGCCTCGTGTTCGACGGGCAGGTCGACTCGCTCAACTTGCTGGGCAACATCTACATCAACCTGATCACCGCGCTGGTCGCGCCGCTGATCTTCGTGTCGATCATCTCCAGCATCACCTACGTCGGCAGTCTGAAAAAGCTGCGCAGCATCGGATTGCGGTCGGTCGGCTGGCTGCTGCTCACCAATCTGATCGCCATCGTGATGACGCTGGGTGTGGCCATCCCGCTGCACATCGGCTCGGGCGTCAAACTCGTCGACGACGAGTCGACCGCCGGTTTCCTCACCTCGCAGACAGCGCCGCTCGACCAGGTCATACTCAACTTCTTCCCGAAGAACATCGTCGGAGACCTGTCCGGCAACCGTGTGGTGCCTATCATCATCACGGCCACCGTGCTGGCCATCGCCATCGTGTCGGTCGGTCGGCAGAAGGATGTGAGCATCGTCAAGCGGTTCTTCGAGCAGACCAAGGACGTGATCTACAAGGCCGTCGGCTACGTGGCCGAGCTCACCCCGTACGCGGTGGTGGTGCTGGGAGCGACCTCGACGGCCGCGACCACATCCAAGGCGGACGCGCTACTCGCGCTGCTGAGCATTCTCGTGCTGGGCTTCGTGCTCAACATCATCCAGGCGTTCGTCGTCAACGGGCTGCTGCTGAAATTCGTGGCGCACGTGTCGCCCTTGACGTTCTTCAAGGCCGTGCTGCCGGCGCAGACCACGGCGTTCGCCACGCAGTCCAGCGTGGCGACGCTGCCGCTGAGCATACGGCAGCTCGGCACGGTCGGTGTCGGCGCGGACGTGGCGAACTTCACCACCCCGATCGGGACGACCATCGGCATGCCGGGATGCGCTGGTGTGTGGCCGATGCTGTCGGCCGTGTTCACCATCAACGCGCTCGGACTGGGGTATTCGCCGGTGAGCTATGTGGCGCTCGCGGTGATCGGACTGCTGTCGTCGATCGGTACTGCGGGCGTGCCGGGCACTGCGATCGTGACCGCGACGACCGTGTTCACCGCGGTTGGTCTTCCGGTGCAGCTTCTGGTGCCGCTGGTGCCGGTTAGCAACATCGTCGGCATGCCGAGCACGATGGCGAACGTGTCCGCTGCGGTCACATGCGCGGCGATCGTATCGCGGCAGACCGGGGAGTTCGACGAGGGCGTGCTGGATTCGGCTCGTGCCGGGCGGCATCGCCATCGCGCGGGCGTGGTCGTGTCGCCGGCTGGCGGGGCGGTTGCGGCTCCTGTCGTTCCTGTTGCGGCTCCCCTCGGCGCGGTGGGTGTTGCGGCGTCCGTCGTCGCCTCGCCCGTCGCTGCTGGAGTTGGTGCGGCCCATAAGCCGGTGCAGCCGGGATTCGCGGTGGCGCCTGGATTGTCATTGACGTTGCATCAGTCGATGCTGCGTGTGCAGGCCGACGACGATGCCGACGACGCTCCGGTGCCCGTTGGCGCGTGCGGCATCTCCGCCCACGCCGCCACGGCAAAAGCCGCATGGGCTGGCGAGGGGGCTGGCTGGGGCCGCCTCCAGTCTCGCTACGCTTGACAGCCCCCGCTGGCGGGGGGGCTGTCGAGCGTAGCGACTGGGGGTGGTCGAAGGTATGTCCAGATGAAAAAAGCGACCCGCAAACGGTCAAATTACGCGGGTCGCCGTGAGTATCCGAGCAAGGGTACCCGCAAAGCATCATAGCATATGAGGCATGTGAGCAAGCTGAGTCGCGTATCGGAGCCGTCTGATATATGGCACGTACGACCATGCAGGACCGGTGGTGCGGTTGCGGTCGTTTCGCCGGGGCGGCCATAATGGTGTCATGCATGTGATTTCAGGACGATTCAAGGGCGTCGCGTTGACCACGCCGAAAACCGGAACCCGGCCGACCACCGACCGGACCAAAGAGGCGATATTCTCGCATCTGGATTCATGGCAGGTGCTGGACGACGCCCGCGTATTGGATCTGTTCGCCGGGACCGGGGCGCTGGGCATCGAGGCGTTGAGCCGCGGCGCGAGGGAGCTGGTGGCGGTAGAGTCCTCCGCTCCGGCGGCGGCGCTGATCGCCAAGACGTTGACCGCGCTGCAGCGGAACCGTTCGTGGGAGCGCGGCATGACGGCCCGGGTCATCAGGGCCAGAGCCGAGAAGTACGTCGCTTCGGGTGCCGCACGCTCGGCCTCGAACGCCGATGCTGCCGGCGGCTCCGCGAAGTCGGCGGCGTTCGATGTGATCTTCATCGACCCGCCGTACGCGTTCGCCACCGAGGACTGCAACCAGTTGCTCTCGGACATGGTCGCCCATGGAATCGCCGGCGGGAATACGACGATCGTGTTGGAGCGATCCGCGCGTTCCGACGAGCCCGTGCCGCCCGAGGGATGGAGCCTCGCCGAGCATCGCGAGTACGGCGAGACCGCGGTGTGGTATATCGAGTCCGCGCTTGAGGCGTCGGAGGCCTCGGAGACCTCGGGCGCGACGGATGAGTGAGCAGCCGAGGCGAGTGTAGCCCGTTGCTGCGAGCCCGAAGCGGCCTTGGCCCAATCGCCGCCGTGCCGATGTTACCTAGCTGATATTCTCTGACAGAGAACATCGGCATGTGGGTCGCATGGCGCACGTATCGTTAATCATGGAATAGCTCGAATCGAGGTATTGAATCGAGCTATTAAAAGACAGTGAAACAACAAACGCAATGCCATCGCGAAAGGATGCCATCATGTCGAACTTCATCGAGGAACTCAAGGCCCGTCGCTCGCAGTACGTGCTGACCTCCGAATCCCCGGTCAGCGATCAGGAGATCGTCAAGACCGTCGAGGACGTCACCGTGCAGGTGCCGAGCGCGTTCAACTCCCAGCCGCAGCGCGCCGTCGTGCTGTTCGGCGACGCCAACCAGAAGCTGTGGAACATCGTCAAGGAGACGCTGCGCAAGGTCGTGAGCGATGACGAAGCGTTCAAGGCCACCGAGGCCAAGATCAACGCCTTCGCCGCCGGCCACGGCACCGTGCTGTTCTACGACGACACCGACGTGACCAAGCAGCTGCAGAAGAACTTCCCGACCTACGCTGCGAACTTCCCCGGATTCGCCCGTGATGCCGCCGGCATGCTGCAGCTCGCCGTGTGGACCGCGCTCGCCGAGAAGGGGCTTGGCGCATCCCTGCAGCACTACAACCCGCTGATCGACGAGGCGGTCGCCGCCGAATTCGGTCTGCCGTCCAGCTGGGTGTTGCAGGCGCAGATGCCGTTCGGCACCGTCGCCCAGGCCGCGGCTCCGGTTGACAAGCAGCCGGTTGACTCCCGCGTGAAGGTGTTCGGCCTGTAAGCCGAATGGTCGCTCCCGCTGCCGGGGTGGGGGCGAAATACCAACGAGCCAATAAAAAACCCGTGACCGGTTGCATGTTCCGCATGCCGGTCACGGGATTTTTGCTTGACTGTTGTTTCCGCCGCCGACCTGTACGGCCGGCCATCAGGCATCAGCCCTCAATGGCGATCTGGTGCTTGCTTTCGACCTGCGGCTGCGCCTCGATCTTCGGAACCTGAATGCACAGCGTGCCGTTCTGGTAGTTGGCGTGGATGTCGTTCTCCTTCACCTGATCGCCGACGTAGAAGCTGCGCGAGCAGGTGCCGACGTAACGTTCACGACGAAGCCACTTGCCGGACTCATCCTTGTCGCCGCTGCCTTCGTCCTTATGGGCGGACACGGTCAGATAGCCGTTGTTCAGCGAGACGCTGATGTCGTCCTTCTTGAAGCCGGGCATGTCGATGTCCACGTCATAGCCCTTGTCGTTCTCGCGCACGTCCGTACTCATCATGTTCGTCGGGGTCATCGCCGCGCTGTTGTCGGCGGAACGCCAACCCTCGAAGAACGGGTCGTCAAACAGGTCAGAGAACATCGTGTCATTCATCAAAGCCGGAAACATTGCCATAATCGGTACTCCTCGCATATCGGAGTGGAACGGGTTGGCTTGCCGCGCCGGCCGGGTGACTGGCCTTGCCGGTGTGGTCTATCGTGGCCGTTCCCGGAACCCCTCTCGGAGCTCCTCCTCTTGCCTTGCACCACTACCTACCGGTATTCTGTCCTGACATTCCCAGTTTTTACCCACAGTGAAAAAGTTGAGCGTATGAGACTCAACTTTTGCGGGGATAGTGGCTGATGACGTGTGTCAAGTGACTTACTGCAGCTTGCGCGGACGCGCTCCGGAGACCTCCCAGCCAAGGGCGATGAGTGTCTTGCGGTCCTGCTTGTCGAGCTGCCGGCAATCGAGCTGCTCGATGAGATCCGGGCGAATGTCGTTGGTGCGGGTCAACGCTTCGTCGCGGCGGAACCGGTCGACCTTGCCGTGATCGCCGCTGGTAAGGATCGGCGGAACCGCGATGCCTCGCCACGTGGCCGGCTTGGTGTACTGATGGTGTTCCAGCAGTGCGTTGCCGCCCGTGTACGACTCCTCGACGATCGAATCGGGATTGCCCATGAAGCCCGGCAGCAGTCTGGTGATCGCCTCCAGCATCACGGAAACCGCCACCTCGCCGCCGTTCAGCACGTAGTCGCCGATCGAGTATTCGCGTACGTCGACGCCCTGCGCGCGGTAATACTCAGGGATTCGCGCGTCATAGCCCTCGTATCGGCCGCAGCCGAACAGCAGATGGTCGGCGTGCGAGAGCTCGGTCGCGTCGCGCTGCGTGAACAGCGGCGCCGAGGGATTCGGGAAGATGAGAACCGGCGTGGCGTTCCCGTCAGCTTCACTGGTGTCGCTCGTGGTATCGGAAACGATGGAAGTGACGGAAGCGGCTGCATTGGTCGGATTACCTGCATGGCCCGAGTCGGCCGCATCGGTCGTATCGGCTGCTTCCGCCGAGTTGACTGCGCCGGACGGACTGACGGAGGCCGAATCATCGTCGTGCGCGTCGGAAGATACCGCGTCCGGCGCGATGACTGCGGGTGCCAGACCGAGCAGGTCATCCAGGCATTCCGCCCAAACCTCAGGTTTCATCACCATGCCGGCACCGCCGCCGGCCGGCGTATCGTCAACGGAATGATGCACGTCATGCGTCCAGTCGCGCAGGTTGTGCGCGGTGACGGTGACGAGACCCTTCTCCTGCGCCTTGCCGAACAGGCTCAGGTTCAGCACGTCAAAATACTCCGGAAACACGGACACGATATCGATCTTCATGTTCTCCAGCGTAGCGAATCCCGCAGTCCGACGGCATGAGCGTCGCGACACGCCTGGATGTGTGGCATGGTTTGTCGGCGCCGGCTGACTGGAATCGCATGAGTCCGATGTCTTTTATAAATCGCGTCTGTCAGCCTTGCTGCGCATCCGGGCGTGCCGCATTGTTGCCGGACTCGGCTCGGCGCCCGGCAACAACGCCGTCATATATGACAGTGTCCGACAGCCGCATCTGTCGGACACTGAAGGGTGACCGGGGCCGAATCACAGTCCCGGAATCAGCCCGCCGGGCGGGTCGATCGTCAGATACCCCTCTTCGAGGTCGATGTCGGGCACCAACTCGTCGACGAACGGCACCAGTGCGGTCGATTCCGTCACTTCGCCGGTGACGGCGTCCCGAACCGGCGAGGCCAGGCGAATCTTCAACAGCGTCTGCGCGCTGTCGAGTACGTCCACGACCTTGCCTATGACCTGGCCGGCCGGCAGACCGAGCCCGTTGCCCTCGGCGAGCCGCGCTTCAAGCCCGACCAGATCCTTCGGATACCAGGCGTCCTCTTCCAGCATGTCCTCGGGATCGTCAGCCTCGCCGTACAGCTCGATGCCATTCGCCGCCTCGGAGGCGTCGCGGTCATCAATGCCCTCGAACTTAACGATCCAACGGTTCTTGAATGTGCGCGCGTACTCGACGACGTATTCCTGCGAACCGTCGCGCGTGTACAGCACGGAGTCGGGAGCGAACCGATATTCCGGCTCGTCCGTGAAGATCTGCACGGTGACCTCGCCTTTGAGCCCCTGCGCGCGTCCGATACGACAGACCCTCAGCAACTCGCGCTGCTGAGGGTCGTCAGAGTGTTGTTGACGCTCCACGCTAGGGTTCACCTGCGCACATCCATGATGTCGACGCGCACTTTGTGGTCGGCAAGTGCCTGCACCACGGTGCGGATCGCATTGGCGGTGCGGCCGCTGCGGCCGATCACGCGGCCAATATCCTCCGGGTTCACGCGCACGCGAATGAGTTCGCCGCGCGCGTTCTCGTGGGACTTGACCGAAACGTCATCGGGGAAATCGACGATGTTCTTGATGAGGTGTTCCACAGCCTGCGCGAGCATGATCACTCAGCCTGCGCTTCCTCGGCGGGAGCTTCAGCTTCAGCGGCAGCTTCGGCTTCGGCCTTGGCCTTGGCGTCAGCGGCGGACTTCGCGGCCTTCAGCTTCTGGGCTTCGGCTTCCACGGCTTCGACGCGGGCTGCGGCGTCCGGGCCGGCTTCCACGGTCTTCAGCGTGCCTTCGGCACCGTCGAGGCCCTTGAACTTCTGCCAGTCGCCGGTGATCTTCAGCAGCTTGAGCACAGGCTCGGACGGCTGAGCACCGACACCGAGCCAGTACTGTGCGCGCTCGGAGTCGATCTGGATGGTCGAAGGCTGGGTGTTCGGGTTGTAGGTGCCGATCTCTTCGATGGACTGACCGTCACGCTTGTTGCGGGAATCGGTGATGACCACGCGGTAGAAGGCGTAGAACTTCTTACCCATACGCTTCAGACGAATCTTGGTTGCCAAAATGGCTCTCCTTGTAATACTAGGTTTGCGGATTTTCGATTGTGTGTGGGGCACCTCAACCGAGAACCCACGTGTTCCTCATGAAAGGCAGAATGAGAGGGCTCCACCCATCACGAATAACCGATAAATTATAACGCATAGGGGTGGATACCCGACACGCTGGAGCTGGCGAGCGATCGTCGGGGTCGACGTGGCAAAAACATCGGCGCGCAAGGTGTCTGACGTGATGCTTGAAAGCCTGGTCGCCATTCACCGGCGGAGGATTCGGGGCTATCTGCATTTCGAGGGGTTGATTCGTGTTGTTCCGAATGCCTATCTGCGTTTCGAGGGGTTGGTCACAAAGTATAAGCGGCCCAAGAACCGCATGATTCCGGTGGTATTTCGCCGATCATACTTCGGATATCGCGTTTTGGCGCCCCCTTGAAACGCAGATAGATGTCCGGCGGAGCCGAAATCAACCCCTTGAAAACGAGATACGGCCACATGGGGTACCTTGGCCGGTCGCAGCGGGCGGTTTCGAGACGGATAACGGCGGGTTTGCTTGGACGCTGTCCAGCCCGAAGCCGCCATCGAGGCCTATACCAAAGAGGCCAGGGTTTCGGCGGCGGCCGCGAACTCCTCCGGCGTGGTGTAGGAGTAGCTCAGGCGCAGCGAGTTGTCCCCCTCGAAATCGTAGATGTCGCCGGGGTTGAGCAGTACGCCGTGCTCGATTGCGCGCTGGAACAGGCGCCCTGTGCGCACCGGCTCGTCGAACGTGAGCCAGACGTAAAAACCGCCGCGCGGCACGTTCCAGTGGGCACGGCCGGCGAACAGTCGCTCCAGCGTCTCCAGTGCGGCGTCCCGCCGCCGGCGTAGCTGCATGCGCAGCGAGACCATGTACTCGTCATACAGGCCGCTGGACAGGAACCGCGCGAACACCCACTGGCTCAGCGTGCTCGCCCCGTAGTCCATCTGCATCTTCACGTCGGCCAGCCGTTGCACGATGCGCTCGTCCGCCACGATCCAGCCGATGCGCAGTCCCGGCGCCAGCGCCTTCGACGCACTGCCCAGCGTAATCACCATGCCGGTCTCATCGAACGATTTGAGCGTGTGCGGCGTATCCCCGTCGAAGATGAGGTCCTGGTATGCGCAGTCCTCGATGATCGGCAACCGGTTCGCCACGCATGAGGCGATGAGCGCCCGACGGCGTGGCTCGCTCATCGTGACGCCCGTGGGATTGTGGTTGGTGGGGATTGTATACAGCACCGCGTCGTTCTCGCGCGTGGCCTTGGCCCGCGGCGGCAGTGAGGTCTGCGGGGCGGACGGTACCGCCGCCGTCATCCCCTCGGACTGCGACCCGCCGCCCATCAGCTTCCCCAGCGCATCCACGTCAAGGCCATGCTCGTCCATCGGTACGCCGGCGAGTTTCATGCCGGCCGATTGGAACACCTGCAGCGACTTGATGTAGCTCGGCGCCTCCGCATAGACCGTGGATCCGGCCGACAGCAGACTCACCGAAATCATCTGCAGCGCCTGCAATGCGCCGGATGATACAAGGACCTGCCCGGGCGTGCAGCTGATGCCCCACGCCTCCATGTGCGCCGCTATCGCCTCGCGCAGCACGTCAAGGCCCTCCGGCGGCGGATACCCGAGCGAGCTTATCTCGGCCGCGGCTTCGCCGGCCACGCGCCGCCACATGTCACGGGGGAACAGCCGCGGGTCGAGCTCGCCGGTGCCGAGACGGGTTTTCGACCGGTCGAATTCGAGTCGGTTTATCGTCTGAATGGTGTCGTTGTTCGCCTTGAAGAACCCGGACGACACGTAATCCGCCCAGTCCGGCGCGCCCGGCAACATCAGCGACCACGTGTTGCTGGCGATGCGCGTGCCGGCGCCGTGCCGGCCTTCGACGATGCCGTAGTCGGCGAGCTCTCCGATCGCGGCGATGATAGTGGACCGGTTCACGCCGAAGCGTTCGGCCAGTACCCGCTGGCTGGGCAGTCTTGATCCGATCGGCCAGTCGCCGCTTGAGATGCGGGCGCACATGAAACCGACGATCTGTTCGGTTATGGGCTCGCCGCTGCTGCGGTCCGGCTCCCAGTTGATGTCCAATGGTGTGCTGCGTGTCATGATGCCTGATTTTTGGTTGGGTGCATTGCTCTGTTCTTGGCTGGTTGCCAAGTGTAATCGAATCTGTAGAATATGGCAAAGGTGTTGGAATAAAGCGGATTCTGTATAACTTGCAATCCGCGTGAGGAAATCCAGCTGATGGCATATTGGCTGGTTTTGGTTGGGTGATGATGACCCAACCAAATGATTGTCGGGAGTGATGATGGGTCTGTATTTCCAGGGCTTGACGATGGGATTGGCGTATGTCGCGCCAATCGGCATGCAGAATCTGTTCGTGATCAATTCCGCGTTGACGCGTACGCGTCGCAACGCGTTGATTACTGCGGTGATCGTGATTTTCTTCGATATCGTGCTGTCGCTGGCGTGCTTTTTCGGCATCGGCGCGTTGATGCAGGCGCATCCGTGGCTGCAGACCGTGGTGCTTGGCCTGGGCGGTGCCGTCGTGGTGCGCATCGGTCTGGGACTTCTGCTGCCGAAGAAGAAGTCGACTTCCGAGAACGGCGCTGGGGCCGGTGCGGTTGCTGCTGCGACTGCTTCGACGGCGAGTCCGGTCGCTGGTGCTGAAGCCCCTGCCAAGCGTCTCGGTCTGCGTGGACTGCTGAAGACCGTTGGCACCGCGTGCGTGGTCACGTGGTTCAACCCGCAGGCCATCATCGACGGCACATTGATGCTCGGTGCGTTTGCGGCTACGCTGAGCGCGCAGCAGGCCACCCCGTTCATCACGGGCGTTGAGACCGCTTCAGTGATGTGGTTCCTCGGCGTCACGCTCGTCGTCAACGCGTTCGCGCACAAGTTCAATCCGAAGATCATCGGCGTGCTCAACCGCGTGTGCGGCGGCATCATCGTCCTGTACGGCATCAAGCTGCTCGTGGATTTCGCGATGGCGGTGCTGTAGTCGGGCAATCCAAGCCTCGCCGCATGGACTTCTACGGGAGCCCATGCGGCATTGTTGTTTTTGACGTGCCGGGGGCGGGCCGTCTCGGTCATTCTGCGTCACTGTGAGCGGGTTGCGTCACGCTGCGTGTGCCCGCACAGCGTGACACAACCCGGAAACCCAGTGATTGCAAGGGTTTTGTGGGTGCGTCACTGTGAGTGTGCCCGCGCTCAGTGACGGTGGGCGCGCTCAGTGACGCATATCCGCTATGCTGTCCGTGCGGCATGCCGCTCAAATAGTCATTGTGGCGGTCAGCGCGAGGTGGTCGGTGTCTTCCACGACGAATGATTCGACGCCGCTGAACGCGACGGCTCGTGCCGGCTCGGCGGCGGAGCCTGACGCGGATTCTCGCGTCGCGGCCATGATGTGGTCGAGCTCGATGCGCGGCCACGGCACCTGACTGGGGAAGGTATTGACATGTCCGCGAGCCTGTGCCAGTGCGGCGTCGCGGAATCCGGACCGCAGCAGCTCGCGGAAGCTGGCATGGTCGATATCGGCGTTGAGGTCGCCCATGAGCACCGCGATATCGACGTCGGGATATGCGGAACCACCGCCGCGTCCGGCTTTCGAGCCGGTGGCACGTTCCTCGCGGCCAGTGCCTGCGCTGACCGACTTGCGCGGTGTCGGAACCAGCGCGCTCAGGGACCGGATGCCGTCTGACCATTCCCGACAGCCGCGCATCGGCGATTTGGTGTGCGCGGATGCGAATGCCACGGAGGTGCCGTCATCGGTTTGCAGCATGATGCCCGGCACGTCGGCCGCAGGTATCGAGACAATGCCATGCGTGCCGCGTTTCGGCTTGGTGCGCGACCAGATGCCGTTGAAGCCGCCGTTGTCGGTCTTTTCGCGGGGCGTACCGAGCTGCCGATAGGGGAGGATCCTGCGCAGGCCGCCGCGCTCAAGACGCTTGATGAGATCCGTACTGAGTTCCTGAAGCGCGAGGACATCGATATGTCGTTCCCGCACGGCCGCGATGATGGCGTCGGCGCTCGCCTTGCCATAGCGGCAGTTCAACGTCATCAGATGGTAGGTGTCGCCGCTCGCCTGCGGCGGGTTCGCGGTCGGCTCGGCGTCGGCGGATCGCGCGGTCTGGCGATGGTCGTCTGACGCTGTTTCATGGGATGTTCCACGCTGGTGGTGCCATCGTTCCCGTGGCATGTTCGTCCAATACGGAACCTGCATGGCAAGTATCGACACGATGCCGGCGACGGCGACGCCGCACTGCCACCACGAGCCGACCAGACCGGCCCATACCGCGATGACCAGGTACGGTATCCACAAAAAACGAATCAGCGCAATCATGTAAGGCATCGTCGGCATGTGCGCTTCCCGTCCGGCTGGCAGGAACCGCAACGCCGACCATAGCATGCACGCCGCCAGCAGTATCCACGACAACACGCCCACCGCCGAACTCCTTACCTAACATTCCAACGAGTGAATAATGGCTTTCAGTGTACCGGCAGCCGTTGCGAATTCGCGGCGAGTGGAAAGCTGCGAAGATATGGCAAATGATTTGGCGCCGGGCGGGGATGACCGAAAACGTCCATCCCCGCCCGGCGCCAGAGAAAAACGGGCCGAATCAGCCGAGCAGACCGGAAAGGCCGCCGCCGAAGTTGGGCGGAAGCTCGCCACCGTTCGCGTCGAGCGCATCCTGCAGCCCGGCCGGAAGAGCCGGATTCTGCGGCTTCTTCATGAAGGCGGACCCGCCGGACTTGCCGGAACCGGAGCCCTTGCCGGCGAGCTTGTCGCGCAACGCCTTCTCCTCGGCCTCGCGCTTCATCGGATTGCCGGACTTCGAGCCCTTCTTCTTGCTCTTGCCCTTGCCCTTCTTGCCGCCGCCTACCGCAGGGCCTCCGAAACCGGGAATGCCGCCCATGGCCTTGTTGCTCATGCGCTTCATCATCTTCGCGGCCTGCTCGAACCGTTGCAGCAGCCCGTTGACCGCCGAGACGGTTACGCCGGAACCATAGGCGATGCGGGCGCGGCGAGAGCCGTCGATGATCTTCGGGTTGCGCCGCTCCTCGGGGGTCATCGACCGGATGATCGCTTCGGTGCGGTCGATCTCCTTCTCGTCGAACTGCTCCAGTTCCTTGCGGTGCTGCGCCATGCCGGGGATCATGCCGAGCAGCGACTTCATCGAGCCGAGCTTGCGCACCTGCTGCAGCTGGTCCATGAAGTCGTCGAGTCCGAACTCGCCTTCCGCCATCTTCTGGGCGGCCTTGCGGGCCTCCTCCTCGTCGAACTGCTTCTGCGCCTGTTCGATCAGGGTGAGGATATCGCCCATGTCGAGGATGCGCGAGGCCATGCGATCGGGGTGGAAGACCTCGAAGTCCTTGAGCCCTTCGCCGGTCGAGGCGAACAGGATCGGCTTGCCGGTCACGCTCGCCACCGACAGCGCCGCACCGCCGCGGGCGTCGCCGTCGAGCTTGGACAGCACCACGCCGGTGAAATCCACGCCCTCGTCGAACGCCTTGGCCGTCTGGACGGCGTCCTGGCCGATCATTGCGTCGATGACGAACAGGATCTCGTTGGGGTTCACGGCATCGCGGATGTCGCGGGCCTGCTGCATCAGCACTTCGTCGACGCCCAGTCGGCCGGCGGTATCGATGATGACCGTGTCGTACAGCTTCTGCTTGGCCAGCGCGATCGAATCGCGGGCCACCTTCACCGGGTCGCCGGAGGTCTCGCCCGGCGCGGACACCGAGTCGCCCCCGTCGGACTGGACGCCCTTCTCGGGCGCGTACACCGGCACGCCGGCGCGTTCGCCGACCACCTGCAGCTGGGTCACGGCGTTCGGACGCTGCAAGTCGGCGGCGACCAGCAGTGGCGTGTGGCCGGAATCCTTCAGCCAGTAGCCGAGTTTGCCGGCGAGCGTCGTCTTGCCGGCGCCCTGCAGGCCGGCCAGCATGATGATCGTCGGCGGGTTCTTGGCGAAGTTCAGCGGCCGGTCCACGCCCTGGCCGAGCACATCCGTCAGCTCCTCGTCGACGATCTTGACCACCTGCTGCGCCGGGTTGAGCGCTTCGGACACTTCGGTGCCGAGCGCACGTTCGCGAATGCGCGCGGTGAAGGAACGCACCACGTCGAGCGCCACATCGGCGTCGAGCAGCGCGCGGCGGATCTCACGGATCGTGCCGTCGATATCCGCCTCGGAAAGTTTGCCCTTGCTCTTCAGATGCTTGAACGCATTCGAGAGCCGGTCTGTCAAAGAACTAAAAGCAGCCATAATGCGAATCAGTCTAGCCGTTGCGGCGGAAAACCAGCGGGTTGCCGCCGAGGCGGCCCGCACGGCGACGGAGAGGTGCCGCGGGGCGCCGTTCGGCGGTCGCGGCTGCGCGTGGGATCGACGCGAGAGAGCGGCGGAAATGCGACAGAACCGTTGGCCTTGTGGGCGGTGGGGATCCCCGCACGCTCAGCGCGAACCGACACGCCCGGAATCGTTCGTTTCCGTTACCATGGAAGGGCAATAATTCCGTGGATTATTGGATCGCTGAGCTGTTTTGATTATCCTTCGGACCCAACCTATACGCAGACTGCCGCGCTGACGCCGACGCAGACATGCCGTGCAATATGGAAGGCCCGCCTATGCCACACCAGAAAACCATCGAACGCAAAGCCCTGATCGTGGGCATCGTCATCAACATCCTGCAGGTGCTCGCAGGCATGGCCGTGTTCTTCATGACCGGTCTGAAGGCCATGTTCCTGGACTTCTCCTTCACCGCCATCTCCGTGCTGTCCGGCCTCGTCGCCGCATACCTGTCGTCGCGCACCGTGCGCACCACCGAGCGCTTCCCCAATGGCATGTTCGCTCTGGAACCGATATACGCCATCTGCAAGGCGATGCTGACGATGTCGCTGCTGCTCTTCTCTCTCGTCGATGTGACGCGCGTCGCCTATGACTATTTCGTGCTTGGGCAGGGCGGGCGCATCGAGACCGGGCCCGTGGTGATTTACGAGATCCTGACCGTGGCCATCTGCCTAGGACTGTACCTGTATTACCGGCGCGAGAACCGGCGCATCCGCAATTCCAGCACGATGCTGACCGCGGAGTGCAAGAGCACGCTGGTCGACGGTTCGATGTCGTTCGGCATCGGTGTGGTGGCCGTGTTCCTGTGGTTCCTGCCGGCTGGTGGCCCTCTGGATTTCCTGCATTACACCGGTGATTTCTTCATCACCGTCGCACTGGTGCTGCTCACGATCAAGGAGCCGTTCGGCGTGCTCAAGGACGCGTTCGTGGAACTGGTCGGCGGAGTGCATGACGACGATGCGACGAACGCGTTCGTGGAGTCGGCGGCGCAGCGGCATCTGCCGCAGAACACCGATTACGAGCAGGTACTGGTGTTCAAGACCGGCATGAACTATACGGTTGATGTGTATCTGAGCGGTATCGGTCAGAGCATTGACGTTGAGGATCTGGTGGAGTGCAAGCGAGACTTGGAGAAGGAGCTGACCAAGCGGCTGCATATCGTGGATGTCGATTTCGTGTTCGATTAAGGAGCGGAACAGGATCGGATGATCATGACTGTCCCGCGATGATGCCGGGGCGTTCCTGCTTGGTATTTGATTGCTTTTGCTGGCATAATGCCAGCGACAATGCTGGGCTGCTATCGGCGCTTTCACCGTCAAAATATGCTCCGATCGCATAACCGTAACCAGTTGAGCCCCGCTTTGGGGGCGGGGCTCAACATAACGGATCACACAGTGTCGGGGAGATTACTTCAAACTCCACGTGCTGCCTTGCGGGCCGTCCTCGATGGCGATGCCGGCGGCACCCAGCGCGTCGCGAATCGCGTCCGCCTTGGCGAAGTCGCGGGACTTGCGCGCTTCGGCGCGGGCGTTCAGCTGCTCCGTGATCAGGGCGTCCAGCACATCATGCTCGCGGCTCTCGCCGTTGCCGTCCGCGCCTGCGGCACCGGCCCACGGCTCGGCCAGCGGATCCAGTCCCAGCGCATCCAGCATCGCCCGCACCGCGACCAGGGCGCTGCGCACCTCGGCGCGGGCCACATCGCCGTCGGCACGGTCATCCAGCTTGCTCAGCAGCGTGTTGCCGTTGCGAATCGCGGTGAAGATCGCCGCCGTGGCGCCGGAGACGTTCACGTCGTCATTCATCGCGGAGACGAAATCGGCGGGAAGATCATCGGCGCTGACCCCGGCGATCTCGGCGCGCTCGGGCTGCTCGCCCAAAGCCACGCCGGCGCGCTCGATGAAGTTCATGATGCGTTCGTATGCGGCCTGGGCCTCGACCAGCGCTTGGTCGGACCATTCGAGCATCGAACGGTACTGCACGGAGCCGAGCGCATAGCGCACCACCCATGCGGAGTGCTCGGCCAGCACACTCGGCACGGACAGGCCGGTGCCCAGCGACTTCGACATCTTCTCGCCCTTGGCGGTCACCCACGCCGAATGCATCCAGCGTGCGGCCGACTCGTATCCGGCGGCACGCGTCTGCGCCATCTCGTTCTCGTGATGGGGGAAGCGCAGGTCCAGTCCGCCGCCGTGGATGTCGAACATGCCGTCCAGATACCGGTGGCTCATGGCCGAGCATTCGATGTGCCAGCCGGGGCGGCCCACGCCGAACGACGTCGACCAGCGCGCGTCCTGCGGGTCGGTGGGCTTCGGCGCCTTCCACAGCGCGAAATCGCGCGGATCGTGCTTGTCGGGGGATGCGTCGGCGGGGTCGATCGGATTGTACTTGTCGTCGCCGGCCGCATCCACGGACGGGCCCATGCGGTCAGCCACGGCGGCGGCCTCGTCGGCCTCGGCGGCGCCCTGCTTCTGATGGGTCAGCTCGCCGTAATGCGGCCAGCTCGCCACGTCGAAATACACGTTGCCGGTCGGCTTGCCATCCGCGTCATAAACTACGTAGCCGTGACCGTTGTCGATGATGCGGCGGATCAGGTCGATCATGTCGATCATGTGCCCGGTCGCGCGGGGCTCATACGTCGGCGGCAGCACGCCAAGCGTGTCATACGCCTGCGTGAACTCCCGCTCGTAGAAGTACGCGCGCGCCCACCACTGCTGGCCTGCCGCGGCCGCCTTGTCGAGGATTTTGTCGTCGATATCGGTCACGTTGCGCACGAACGTGACCTGATATCCCAGCCGCAGCATCCATCGCCGCACCACATCGAACGCGACGGCCGCTCGGATATGGCCGATGTGCGGGGAGCTCTGCACGGTGGCGCCGCACACGTAGATCCCCACCTGGCCGGGCTTGATCGGGGTGAAACGCGAGACCGTGTGCGAAGCCGTGTCATACAGCTTCAGGCCGGCCGCGGCGCGCGCCACGCCGGCGTTCTCGGAAGTGTTGGAATTCTGCGGTTCTGAGGCTTGTGTCATAATGTCGAGCGTATTCGCGTTATACGACAAACCATCAGACAAACCACCCGGCAAATGTGATTGCGCGGCCGCCCGGGCGCGGCTGGAAATACGAAAGATGAAGAAACGGTGTGCAAAGTTTACGTAGGTGATGCAACAATGGAGTTATGACGCAATCGCAAGTGCTTATCGTGCAGCACGTCCCGTGGGAGAAGCCGGGGCGCATCCTGGACAACCTGGACGACCTGAACATGTCGTCCACGGTGGTGAACATCGCCAAGGAAAAGAAGCCCGATCTGCCTGACTTCGCGCAGGTCGCCGGACTGGTGATTATGGGCGGTCCGATGGGCGCGCTGGATTATGACAAGTATCCCGGTCTCAAGGTCGAGGCGAAACTGGTCAAGGCGGCCATCAGCGTCGGCAAGCCGGTGCTGGGCGTGTGCCTCGGCCATCAGATCATCGCCACCGCGCTGGGCGGCAAACTCAGCCGTGGCGAGTCGCCGGAAATCGGGTTCGCGCCGATCAAGCGCGTTGACAAGCACAATTACTTCTCGATGTGGAACAAGCAGATCGACGTGCTGCACTGGCACAACGACGTGGTGGGGCTTCCCGCCGGCGCCCAGCTGCTGGCGCGGTCCGAGCACACCAAGGTGCAGGCGTTCCGCATCGGCTCGGCGCTGGGCATGCAGTTCCATCTCGAAGTGACGCCGACGTTGCTGGAGGAATGGCTGGATGAGTCCTCGATGGTCAAGGACCTCAAGGCGGTGGGCGGATCGAAGTCGCAGCTGCGCGAAGCGTTCGCCGAATATAATCCGCGCCTGCAGCCGTTGGCCGAGCAGGTGTTCGGCGGATTCGCCGCCCGCTGCAACACCTACGCCCAATCCCTGCGCTAGCGAACTGCGAGTTCGCCCCCGCCAGCGGGGGGGCGAACATGACGAGCCAGCGGGGGCGGGTGGTGGTTCGGACGTTGATGCCCACCGCTGACGCTACATTGGTGAGTCATGCCGACTTATGACCTTGGACTGGAACACGTTTCACTCGCCTTCGCCACCAAAACCATCTTCACCGATGTGACGCAGGGCGTATTCGAGGGCGATCGCATCGGCATCGTCGGCCGCAACGGCGACGGCAAATCCACGCTGCTGCACCTGTTCAAAGGCACTCAGGAGCCGGATTCCGGGCGAGTCACCAAGCGCGGCGGACTGACGTTCGGCATGCTCGACCAGCGCGACCCGCTGGACGACGACGCCACCGTGCGCGCGGCCGCGCTGGAAGGCCGCGAGGATTACGAGTGGGCCGCCGACAACAAGTCGCGCGAGATCGTCGAGGCGCTGCTGGGCGGCATCAACCTCAACGCCCGCGTCGGCTCGCTGTCCGGAGGCCAGCGACGCCGCGCCGACCTGGCCCGGCTGCTGCTCAAGGATTGGGACATCCTCGCGCTCGACGAGCCCACCAACCATCTGGACGTCGTGACGATCCACTGGCTTGCCGAACATCTCAAGAACCGCTGGTCGAAAGGGCAGGGGGCGCTGCTGCTCGTCACCCACGACCGCTGGTTCCTCGACGAGGTGTGCGAGTCGATGTGGGAGGTCCACGACGGCGTGATCGACCCGTTCGAAGGCGGCTACTCCGCATACATGCTGCAGCGCGTGGAGCGCGACCGACAGGCCGATGTGCGAGAGACGAAGCGCCGCAACCTCGCGCGCAAGGAGCTCGCCTGGCTGTCGCGCGGCGCCCGCGCCCGCTCCACCAAGCAGAAGTTCCATGTCAAGGCCGCGCGGGAGCTCATCGCCGACGTGCCGCCCATGCGCAACGCCGTCGAACTCAAGCAGATGGCCACGTCGCGCCTGGGCAAGCAGGTCGTCGACCTGATCGACGTCACGCAGATCTTCGCGAAAAGCCAAGGCGAGCAGCCGGTCACGCCGACCGACGACACGGCGGCGGATCAGGCCCCCGCCTCCTCCTCTCAGATCGATATCGTCCCCTCCCTATACTCGGAGCCGCGCGTGACCGGTTCCGTCGAAGTCGCCGTCGACACGCTCGCCGACCCGCGTCTCGTGGACGCCGGCGTGCCGGAATCCATCCAGGCCGCAGCGGAAGCCAAGGCGAAGGCGGAGGCGCTCGCGGAACGTAAGGGTGTCACGGAGGAGTCGGTCGCGCCGCAGGTCACCTCCGCGGCGCAGAAGATCACCGTCGCCGGTCGCAAGATTCTCGACGACGTGACCTGGCTGATCGGCCCCGGTGACCGTTTCGGCATCGTCGGCGCGAACGGCGCCGGCAAATCCACGTTGCTCAAGCTCATCGACGGCACGCTCACGCCGACAGCCGGGCATGTCAACATCGGCAAGACCGTGAAGTTCGCGGTGCTTTCGCAGCGGCTCGACGAGCTGGAGAAACTCGGCAAATACAAGATCAAGGAAGTACTGTCCCGCTACAAGCCCAGCTATATCGTCGACGGCAAGGAAGTCACGCCCGGTCAGCTGATGGAACGGCTCGGCTTTGAATCCGCGCAGCTGATGACGCCGATCCGCGACCTGTCGGGCGGACAGAAGCGCCGCATGCAGCTGCTGCTGATCCTGCTGGATGAGCCGAACGTGCTCATCATGGACGAGCCCGGCAACGACCTCGACACCGATATGCTCGCCGTCATGGAGGATCTGCTCGACACGTGGCCGGGCACGCTGATCGTCGTCAGCCACGACCGGTACCTGCTGGAGCGCGTCACCGACCAGCAGTTCGCACTGATCGGCGGCAAGGTGCGGCATCTGCCCGGTGGCGTCGACGATTATCTCGACATGATCGAAAAAGCGAAGACCGCAGCGCCGGCAGGCGTATCGGCTTTGCAGAAGGAGCCGGGCGGCCCCCGGGGCGGCGATTAC
>OATO01000017.1_pt1 | contig 125407 bp, 100 predicted proteins | sample 1495011 | NCBI WGS metagenome assembly OATO01 (sample SAMEA2579961, study PRJEB22360) | human gut metagenome | biome: human gut; feature: human-associated habitat; material: faeces | place: Denmark | collected 2008/2010 | reverse complement strand
CTTCTCTTAAGAAATTTTCAAGGTTGTTGTCTATTGTTTAATTATCAAGGTTCTTCGCTGTTCTTGTTGATAAGAAGTAGCTTTGATATTTTATCACGCCGTTTTCCTTTTGTCAAGAACTTTTTTATTTTTCTTTTCGCTGTCTGTTTCGGTTTTTTCTCTCTCACAAGTCAGCCTATTTAGATTACCACATCAACTTCTCTCTGTCAAGAACTTTTTTCACTTTGTACAGCAATCTGCTCTCGCATCCTGTTCCACAGTGGCCCTTGGGCTTGTTCTTTTCATCGGTCTGTCTCAGCGACAAGTGGTATCTTATCACTATGCAGGTGAATTGTCAATGATTTTTTTATTTTTTATTTAATTCAGATAATTCAGATAATTCACCTGCATTTTTGAATTCGGGATTGATCCTTATATCTATTTACAGAAGGTTTATCGCATCACTGATATTTCCTACACCCAGTAGTTTGATCCCTTTGATTTCTTTTACCATATCCAGACATACTTTGGGAAGGATACAGGTCTCAAATCCCAGTTTTTTAGCCTCTGCCACTCGCTGTTCCGGCATACTGACTGCACGCACCTCTCCGCTTAATCCAACTTCTCCAAATACGATCATCTTTTCATCGATCGCCCGGTTCTTGTAACTGGAAACCAGTGCCATGATGATTCCCAGATCAATTGCCGGTTCATTCATTTTAATCCCTCCGGCAATGTTGACATAGGCATCATAATTTGACAGCGGCAGTCCAATTCTTTTTTCCAGTACCGCCATCAGAAGATTTACACGATTATAATCCGTTCCTGCTGCCGTTCTTCTTGGCATTCCGAAGTTACTCTGGCAGACCAGCGCCTGAATCTCGATCAGAATCGGACGTGTTCCTTCCATAGAGCATGCCACAACAGAACCGGATGCATTTTCCGGCTTTCCGCTCAGCATATATTCGGAAGGGTTTTCCACTTCTACCAGTCCTTCTCTGCGCATTTCAAACACCCCGATCTCATTGGTAGAACCAAAACGGTTTTTTACCGCACGCAGAATCCGATAGGAAGCATGTCTGTCTCCCTCAAAATAAAGTACCGTATCCACCATATGTTCCAGCACTCTCGGACCTGCCACAGTCCCCTCTTTTGTCACATGTCCAACAATAAAGATCGGAATCCCCATCCCCTTTGCCAGCTGCATCATCACATGAGTAGATTCTCTTACCTGCGAAACACTTCCCGGCGCTGAGGATACTTCTTCATTGTACATCGTTTGAATCGAATCAATGATCACAAGCTCCGGATTTTGCCTCTCAATGGCAGTACGTATTGTATCCAGATTTGTTTCACATAACAACAGCATATAATCTGTAAAACTTCCCATACGATTTGCACGCAATTTGATCTGAGTCTGCGACTCCTCTCCTGAAATATATAAAATTTTTCTTGATGCCGACAGCCTCTGACACACTTGCAATAACAGGGTTGATTTTCCAATCCCCGGATCCCCTCCGACCAGAACGAGAGAACCGGCGACGATACCTCCTCCAAGCACCCGATCCAGTTCTTTCATCCCGGTCAGCATCCTGGTATCATCCCTGGCACTGATCTGAGAAAGCGGAACTACTTCTGCTGTTTTACTCTGTTTTGCAGCTGCCGTTGTCCCGTGGCTCAATCCGGCACTCACTTTTTCTTCTGCGAATGTATTCCATTCTTTACAAGCCGGACATTGCCCCAGCCATTTTGCCTCTTCATGTCCGCAATTCTGACAGAAAAAAATACTTTTCTTTCCTTTTGCCATATACTCCTCCATAAAAAAGAGCTGAACGCTGTTTTCATTCACAGCCCCAGCTCTCTGCTCTTATTGATTATATAATGTCTTCTGCTCTTGCAATCAGCATTTTTCTACTTTGACGTCCACGGCTTCCCCTTCGCTGATCTCAACACTGACACTCAGCTTTCCGCTCAGATTCGTGGTCATCTTTCCGGCTGAAACACCATCCAGAAGCACTTCGTATTCACTCTCCGGCTCAAGTTCCAGTGTAAACTGTACATCCTCCGGTGCAGAAATCTGAAAAGCGACCTCTGTATCTGTGAGTTTAAAGTTCTCTACCGCACTTCCCGGAACAGATTCGTATACAAACATTCCGTTTTTTTCTAATTTTGTGATCTCTGAAAATGTCTTTACTTTATATAAGTCGCCCTCAAATTCGAAATTATCCAGCTTCGTTTTAGACGCCAGTGTATAGTCTCCAAAACTCAGTCTTCCGTCTTCTTCTGTGCGTAATAATTCTTTTACGATTGCCATTTTCCTTGTCCTCCTAGGTATTTCTGCATCCCGCCATCACTTGCGGCAAGAGCTCTTTTCTTCTGTCTGTATTATATAATATATCAAATTCTTTTTCTACTTAATTTGCATTCTTTAAGTAAAATTTTATTTCTTTTCCGGAAACTCCTGCCTCAATCTGTTCGCCCGGTTTCACTTCCCCATTCAGGATTGCTTCTGCCAGCTTATCTTCCAGCTCTGTCTGCATTGCTCTTCTAAGCGGACGCGCTCCGTATTTTGTATCTTTGCCTTTTTCCGCAATCCGTTTTTTCGCAGAATCCCTCAGGGTCAGGCTGATATCCAGCTGTGTCTTGACTCGTTTTGTAAATTCACGGCACATCAGACTGACGATCTTCTTCAAGTGCTCTTCACCCAGTGCATGGAATACGATAATCTCATCGATCCGGTTCAAAAATTCCGGACGGAAGATCATCTTCACTTCGTCCATCACATTCTGTTTCATTCTCTTGTAATCGTCTGCTTTATCTTCTTTTACTGCAAACCCGAGTTTTTTCGGATCTACGATTGCTTTCGCCCCGGCATTGGAGGTCATAATGATCACTGTATTACTGAAATCAACAACTCTTCCCTGTGAATCTGTAATACGACCGTCATCCAGCACCTGCAACAGGATGTTAAATACATCCGGATGGGCTTTTTCGATTTCATCGAATAAGATTACAGAATATGGATGTGTTCTTACTTTGTCGCTGAGCTGTCCACCTTCATCGTGTCCCACGTATCCCGGAGGAGAACCGATCATCTTTGCCACAGAATGTTTTTCCATATATTCAGACATATCGACCCGAATCATAGAATCTTCTCTTCCAAACAATGCCTCTGCCAGAGCCTTGGAAAGCTCTGTTTTACCGACACCGGTCGGTCCGAGGAATAAGAAGGAACCAATCGGACGATTCGGGCTCTTTAATCCCACACGTCCGCGCTTCACTGCCCGCGTGACTGCGCTGACTGCTTCCTCCTGTCCGATTACTCTTTTGTGGAGTGTCTCTTCCAGTTTCTGCAATCTGTGTGCATCTGTCTCTTTTAATTTCTGTACCGGGATCTTCGTCCAGACTGACACGACATCCGCAATATCATCTCCGCTTACCTCCGGATGTGCGGATGCCTGTTTTTTGTGGAAACGTTTCCTGAGCATTTCCAGTTTTGTCTCTGCCTCTTTCTCTCTTGCATGAAAATCTGCTGCTGCCTTCATATCCCCTTTGCGGATGCTCGCTTCTTTTTGTTTTGCCAGTTCTTTCAGCTCATCTTCCATCTGCTGCAGATTGTCCGGTACTTTATATCCTTTCAGGCTGGCCTTTGAGCAAGCCTCATCCAGAACATCAATTGCTTTGTCCGGAAGATTTCTGTCTGTGATGTATTGCTTTGACAATTCTACAGCTGCCTTTAGCGCCTCTTTTGAAATTGTCACCCGGTGATGTGACTCATAACGGGATTGTAATCCCTGTAAAATCTCCATACACTGCTCTTTCGAAGGTTCTTCTACCGTGATCGGCTGGAATCTTCTCTCCAGTGCCGCATCCTTTTCGATATATTTGCGATACTCTGCAATGGTCGTTGCACCGATCAGCTGAATCTCTCCTCTGGCAAGTGAAGGTTTTAAAATACTGGAAGCATCAATGGCTCCTTCTGCGCCTCCCGCTCCGATCATGGTGTGAATCTCATCTAAAAATAAAATGCTGTTTCCATCCGCTTTCACTTCCGAAATCAGACTTTTCATGCGTTCTTCAAATTCTCCGCGGTATTTGGAGCCTGCAATCAGCGCGGGCAGATCCAGAGTCAGAACTCTTTTTCCCTTCATCCCTTCCGGAACAACTTCTGCCGCGATCCGTTCTGCAAGTCCTTCTATCACAGCGGTCTTTCCGACTCCCGGTTCTCCGATCAGACAAGGATTGTTCTTGGTGCGCCGGCTCAAAATCTGCATCAGACGATAGATCTCATCCTCTCTGCCGATCACCGGATCCAGTTTTCCTTCTGCTGCCTCGGCAGTCAGATCTGTACAGTACTGGTCAACGGCGCCTCTTCTGGTACGTCCGTCTTCCTGAATCTCTTCCTGATATTCTTTTGCATCTACCCCTGCCGCATTTAATACATCCTGCAGGATCTTCTGCAAATTGATGTTCAGGGTGATCAGCATCCTGGCTGCCACGCAGTCTGCATCATGCATGATCGCCAAAAGCAAATGCTCTGTTCCAACATCTCCGGTGCGCAGATGCAGCGCCTCTTTCTTTGCATTTTCCAGAATATACTCCAGTCTCGGACTTTCTTTTGGATCATCCTGCTGTAAAATCTCTTCTCCCGGAACGATCAGCTCATCCATCAGATGCAGAAGCTGCTCTTCGTCCACTCCGTGGGATGCCAGCACCTGGCCTGCCACACCTGTGATCTCGCTACGCAGTCCTAAAAGGAGATGCTCTGTTCCGATATATGGATGCTTTAGTTTTCTCGCCATCCTGGCTGCATATTTTATCGCACGTTCTGCCTGTCTTGTATATTGATTCTGCATATACTCCTCCTGCTATTCATAATTATCAAATATCTCATCCACCAGTTCATGCACTTCTTCTCTGGTGATCTCCTTACAATGTGCCTTTGCCAGCACGATCTGAAGCTGTCCGCGCATCTCTTCCAAAGCCTGCAGCTTATCTGCATCCAGAGCGATCACTGCCCCGTGTCTTCTGTCCAGCTGGATAAATCCCTCCTGCTTTAAAACAGTATACGCTTTATTCACTGTGTGCATATTGACTCCCACAGTATCTGCCAGCTGCCGTACAGAAGGCAGGGAATCTCCTTCTCTGATCACCGAAGTCGCAATGCCCATGATAATCTGATTGCGAAGCTGCATATAGATTGCCTCTTCGCTGTTAAAATCAACCGTTATCAGCATACTATCACCTTTCCTCTTTTGTTATAGATATCGTAGCACATCTGAGTTCCGGCCGCAAGAGAATTTCTTGTATAAAAAAGCAGAGAACATCTGCTCCCTGCTTCTTTCTTCTCTCTTCTATACTGCACGCAGCATTTCCACAAATTCGCTGCTCAATTTTACTGCTGCCACATAGAACACATCTCCCGTCATATAGGCTTCCCAGTCATCTCCTATCTCTACTTGAAGCTCTCCGCCCGGCATATGAACGATCACTTTGTTAGAGGTCAGTCCCAGTTTGTACGCAACACCTGCTGCCGCACATGCTCCGGTTCCGTTTGCCATGGTGTATCCGGCTCCTCTTTCGTAAGTTTCAATTGCGATATTGTTCATATCAATGACATTCATGAGCTCTGTATTGATATGATTCGGGAAATACCTTGCGCGCTCGGACTCCCTTCCGATCTTACACACCAGTGGCTCTGAAATCTCCTGCATCGGGATCACGCAATGCGGATTTCCGATGGATACACAGGTTGCCGGGTACAATGTCCGCCCGAATACCATATCCTCATTGATAACCTGTCTGCGCTCTCCGATCACCGGGATTTCATCACTCCAGAATGACAGTTTCCCCATAGAAACCTTCAGCCTGCTTCCCTCTTCATTCAGGTAAGTGATTTCTACCTCGCCGCCATCGGTCAGCATTGTATAATGCTTCTTCTGTACATATCCTGCATCTTTCAAATATTTGGCAAAAATCCGCACACCGTTTCCGCTCTTTTCGGCAATGCTTCCGTTCGGATTCCAGATACGGACTGCCATCTGCTTTTCTTCCATTAACGGTCCTTCCAGAATCCCGTCTGCTCCAAGCCCCATATTCCGGTTACAGAGCATTTTCACATTTTCTTCATTCAGCTCCAGTTCATTTTTATTTGGATCATAGACCAGATAATCGTTTCCCAACCCGTGATAACGTTCTAATGTGATATCCATTTTTCTGCCTCCTCGATATTGCTTCCTGATTTGTCTCTGTTTTTATTATATCCCGCATTTTCTTCAAATAGAATAGAGAAAATGCTTTCTATATTGCAAATAATGCTCTATACTGAAAGTATCTTATTTTTCAGGAGGTTATTATGGGCGGATACAATAAGCGTGGATACTTAAACAGTGACTTTAAGATTTTTCATCTGACCGATCAGATTTCCACAGAATTTGAATTTCATTACCACGAATTCCACAAAATCACGATTTTTATTTCCGGTAATGTGCAATACTTTGTAGAAGGAAAGACATATCCTTTGGAACCTTACGACATTGTCCTCGTAAACCGGAATGATATCCACAGGGTTCAGGTGGATCCTTCTCTTCCCTATGAACGGATCATCGTCTATATTTCTCCCGGTTTTATTGATGCCTACCGGACTGATGACTATGATCTTTCCTATTGTTTTGAAAAAGCAAAAAAAGAACATTCCAATGTGCTGCGCATTCATTCTCTTGAAAAAAGCTCTCTTTTCAAGATCACGAACCGCCTGGAACGTTCTTTTTCTGATACGGAATATGCCGGCAGTCTGTACCGGCAGATCTTATTTTTGGAATTTATGATCCACCTCAACCGGGCTGCCATTAAAAACCGGGTAGAATTTCTGGACACCAGTCTGTACAATCCGAAGATCGTCGATCTGATCCAGTATATCAACCAGCACCTGACAGAATCTCTGGACGTAGATTTTCTCTCTTCCCGGGTTTATCTGAGCAAATATTATATGATGCGCCTCTTCAAAGCGGAAACCGGATATACCATCGGAAATTATATCACCTACCGCAGGCTTTTGCTTGCCCGCACTTTGATCCTGGATGGGATGCCGATCACGCAGGCCTGCCTTGCAAGCGGCTTTCAGGATTACTCCACATTTTCACGAGCCTACAAAACAGAATTTCACGAACCACCCAGAACGCTTTTACATCACTCTGACTGAGATGTCTCAAACAGAATTTCCATCCGTGTTCCTTTTCCGGTATCACTCTCCACACTTACCTTTGCATTGTGAAGCAGCGCTCCATGCTTCACGATGGAGAGTCCCAGCCCTGTGCCACCCCGCTCTTTGGAATGACTTTTATCCACTCTGTAGAACCGCTCAAAGATTCGCTCCTGATGCTCTTTCGGTATCCCGATCCCGGTATCATTCACCTGAACTTTTGGGCCATTCAGTGTGCTGCCTACCCAGACAGAGACACTTCCGCCCTCTACATTATATTTGATCGCATTCTCACAAATATTGTAGATCATCTCATCCAGGATCTGCCGGATTCCCACATAGGTTACCGGCTCTCCTGAAAGAGAAACATGAACATGCTTCATACTTGCCTGCATGGACAGTCTGCTGATAATCTCTCTGTTCAGTTCGTAAAGATCTACTTCTTCTTTTTCAATCTCTACGGAGCCTTCATCCAGTTTGGATAATTTTATGATATCTTCGATCAATGTGATCAGGCGTTTTGCTTCTTTGTAAATCCGCTCTGAAAAATTGGGAATATCCTCCGGACGGACCAGTCCGTTTTTCATGATCTCCGCATAGCCGGAAATCGAAGTCAGCGGCGTTTTCAATTCGTGAGAGACATTTGCGGAAAACTCTTTTCTCATATCTTCCACTGCCGCTTTTTCTTTGTTCCGTCTGTCCATCGCAGTCAACAGCGGCCTTAATTCTTCATAGACCACATTTTCCAGCGGATGCTCAATATCCAGTTCATTGATCGGACGAATCAGCCGTTCTGTCTGCCAGCGCCCGAGAATCCATGCAAATATCATCATCACAACTGCCAGTACCCCGATCACCGGAAGTGTATCTCTTGCCATAGCTCCCAGATTGTCCATCGTCTTTGCCACGCGAAGTACAGAGCCATCCTGCAGAAGGATCGCATAATAATACATCTCTTTTCCAACGGTTCCGGATACGCGGACATCCTCACCGGTTCCACTTGCAAGCGCCTCTTTTACCTCCGGACGTTTGCTGTGATTTTCCAGTGTTTCTGCGTCATTGCCTGAATCATAAAGCACCTTTCCCTCCGTACTGATTCTCGTGACCCGGGTTTTTATATCCACTCCGTCCATTTCTTTCAGATACGCTGGTCCCGAAATATCGACAGCAGTCCGGATATACCTGGCCTCCTGATTCACTTCTTCTTTTAGCAGCGTCAGGTTCTTCTGATACATAACCAGTGTCAAAAGTCCATAAAAAATCAGGATTGTCACAAACAGAACAAGAAGCATACTTCTCTGGATCTTAGCCTTCATTGCCTCCTCCTATTCTGTAGCCGACTCCCCGTACAGTCTTGATAATATCGCCTTTTTCTCCCAGCTTCTGTCTGAGTGTCCGCACATGCACATCTACCGTTCTTGTCTCTCCATCAAAATCATATCCCCAGATATCCTCTAAAAGCTGATCTCTTGTCAGTACAATATTCTGGTTTCTCATCAGTCTCTCCAGGAGCTCAAACTCCTTCAGTGTCAGTGTCACGATTTCTCCTGCCACTTTCACTTCATGCTTTTTCACATCTACACTGACTCCGTTGACTGACAGCATATCCTGCTCCTGCACTCTGCCGGATCTTCGAAGAACTGCTTTGATCCTGGATACCAGCTCCATCATTCCGAAAGGCTTGGTCACATAATCATCCGCTCCCGAATCCAGACCGATCACCTTGTCATACTCTGCACCCTTTGCAGTCACCATGATCACCGGAATATCCTTCGTCTTTGCGGAATTCTTCAGCTTTTTCAAAAGCTCCAGCCCATCCTCACCCGGAAGCATGATATCAAGTAAAATAAGCTCTGGCGTATCAAACGCCAAAGCTTCCATAAATGCCGTGCCTTCTGCAAATCCCTTTGCCTTAAGACCGGTCGTCTCCAGAGTGTAAATGACCAGTTCGCGGATATTGTCATCATCTTCCACGCAATAAATCATATCTTTTCTCCTTTTTACACTTATACATTCACTCCGTTTCGGTGTACTCCTGTAATGGAAAATTCCACCCACTCTGCAATGTTGGTCGCATGATCTCCGATACGCTCCAGATATTTTGTCACCATGATCAGATCCACGATCCGGCTGCCCCGCTGCCCTTTATTGATCGCGATATAATTTACCATCTCTTCCCGGATATTGTCAAAGAGGCGATCCACTTTATCATCTTCCAGCATTACCTGGCGCGCAAGCTCCAGATCTTTCTGTACATACGATGTGACGCTGTCGCGCACCATCTTACTTACAACAGATGCCATTCTTCCGATATCCTTGATATCTACGCTTTCCTCTGTATTGGCTGAAATTACGATTTCCGCAATATCTGCCGTCTGATCTCCGATTCGCTCCATATCTGTGATCATCTTCAATGCTGCTGAGATTCTTCTCAGATCCTTTGCCACCGGCTGCTGCTGTAAGAGCAGTTTCAGACAAAGCTTTTCAATATCTTTTTCCATCTCATCGATCTCAGCATCCGCATTGATCACTGCCTTTGCCTGCTCAATACTTCCATCGCTCAACGCCTTTGTCGCATTCGCGATCGCACTCTCACACAACTCACCCATATGAATAAGCTGCTCCTCCAGTATCTGTAGCTGTCTGTCAAATTTGTTGCGCATAAATTAACCAAACCTCCCTGTAATATAATCTTCCGTTCTCTTATCAGACGGAATGGAAAACAATGTTTCTGTGTTGTTGTACTCAATCACTTCTCCAAGAAGGAAAAAGGCTGTGTTATCCGACACACGTACCGCCTGCTGCATGTTGTGTGTTACCATGACAATAGTATAATCTTTTTTCAGTTCCATCGCAAGGTCTTCTATCTTCGATGTAGAGATCGGATCCAGAGCGGATGTCGGCTCATCCATCAAAAGTACTTCCGGTTCTACTGCAAGTGCTCTGGCAATACAGAGTCTCTGCTGCTGTCCTCCGGACATTCCCAACGCACTTTTTTTGAGACGGTCTTTACACTCATCCCAGATTGCCGCATTTCGCAGTGACTTTTCTACAATATCATCCAGTTTTGCTTTGGAACGGATTCCGTGTGTTCTCGGTCCATAGGCAATATTGTCATAAATGCTCATTGGAAATGGGTTTGGTTTCTGAAACACCATTCCTACCCGCTTACGGAGCAGGTTCACATCCATTCCTTTGAAGATATTCTGTCCGTCCAGAAGGATATCACCATCGATGCAGCATCCTTCCACCAGATCATTCATGCGGTTGATGGACTTTAATAACGTGGACTTTCCGCATCCACTCGGTCCGATAAACGCTGTAATTTTATTTGCCTCTATTTCCAGATTGATATTTTTGAGTGCTTTAAAATCTCCGTAATATAAATCCAGGTTTTTCACACTGATCTTCCCCATTGTTTATTCCTTTCTCTCTACGCTTTTGTCAGTTTTTTCGCGATTACGCTCGAAATCGTGTTGATTCCGACTACAAGTATCAGAAGAATGACTGCTGTTGCATATGCCTGATCCATGTACAGTCCTTCACTGGACAGATTGTACATATGAACTGCCAGGGTTCTTCCGGAACCAAAAACATTTGTCGGTACCTGTGCAACAGTACCTGCTGTATAGATCAGCGCCGCTGTCTCTCCCACAATTCTTCCAACCGCCAGGATGATTCCTGCTAAAATTCCAGGAATTGCCGACGGGAGTACAATCTTAAATACGGTACGCAGCTTTCCTGCTCCCAGTCCAAAACTTCCCTCTCTGAAGGAATCCGGAACTGCTTTTAACGCTTCTTCTGTTGTTCTCATGATCAGCGGAAGGATCATGATCGCCAGTGTAAACGCACCGGCCAGCAGGGAAAATCCCCATCCTAATGTATTGACAAAAAACAACATTCCGAACAATCCATATACGATGGAAGGGATTCCGGAAAGTGTCTCTGTTGTCAGACGGATCACTTCCACAAATTTATTCCCTTTCCCTGCATACTCTACAAGGAAGATCGCAGAGAAGATTCCAAACGGAACCGCGATCAGCAAAGAAAGCAGCGTCATGATAATCGTGTTAATCAAAGCCGGCATCAAAGAGGCATTCTCAGATGTATATTCGAACGCGAACAAAGACGGCTTGATATGCGGCACTCCATTGATCAGAATATAAGCGATCAAAAACAGCAGAACCGCAAACGTGATAATTGCTCCCAGCATCACCAGAAGCATTACAATAAATGAGCCCGGATGTTTTAAATAGCTTTTCAGCTTTTCTCCGATTCCAGTCTGATTACTCATGTTCTGTCCTCCTTTTCAGCATTGCTACACTGAAGTTGATGATCAGGATGAACACAAATAATACTACACCTGTCGCGATCAGCGCTTCCCTGTGCAGACCTGTCGCATATCCCATCTCCAGTACGATATTTCCTGTCAGTGTACGCATTCCCTGCAGGATATTTTGTGCAATTCTCGGCTGATTTCCCACGATCATGATAACTGCCATGGTCTCTCCGATCGCACGTCCGATTCCCAGCACGATTCCTGCCAGTACTCCGGATTTTGCAGCCGGGATCACAACTGTAAAAATACTTCTCTCATGGGTTGCTCCCAGAGCCAGAGCTCCTTCATAATAATGGGTCGGCACAGCGCGGATCGCACTCTCTGTGGTTCCGATGATTGTTGGCAAGATCATCATTCCCAGAATGATCGACGTAGTGAGAAGTCCTTTTCCGTCTCCTGCTTTTTCCACGATCCCCATCTGTTTTAATGTTCTTCCGAACTCCCGTACCATTGGCACCAGTACGACCAGACCGAAGAATCCATACACAACGGAAGGAATTCCTGCCAACAGCTCTGTTGCTGCTTTCAGCGGTCTGTATATTTTTTTCGGGCAGTACATTGCCATAAATACAGATGTCAGAATTCCGATCGGCACTCCGAACACGATCGCACCTGCTGTTACATATAAGCTTCCGATGATCATCGGGAAGATTCCAAACAGATTATTGTTCGGTCTCCACAGTTCTCCGGTAATAAATTTTACGAACCCGATTTCTCTGATTGCAGGGACTCCATTTGCAAACAAAAAGATACAAATGAGAGCTACCGCCAGTACAGAAGTACAGGCGGCTATCAAGAATACTCCCTGCATGAATTTTTCAGTCCATGCTTTTGATTTCATTCTTCTTTCCTCTTATCAATTATTCAGTTACTTCATCCCAAGTATAAGTTTCTCCTGTGTAGATGGATTTTACCTGATCAGAACTTAACTCTTCTGTCGGGTTGTCATTGTTTACGATCACTGCGATTCCGTCGGTTGCGATCACAGTTGCTTTTAATCCCTGTCCCACTTCTTCCTCTTTCAGTTCACGGGATGCCATACCAATATCATAGCTTCCTTCCAGAGTCGATGTCATACCTGTTGTAGAATCAGATGTCTGCAGCTCGATCTTTGCATTCGGATTTACACTTTTGTATGCCTCGATCAGTTTTTCCATAACCGGTGATACAGAAGAAGATCCTCCTACTACTGCGCTTCCTGACGGTTTTGTTCCATCATATGCTTTTGTATCGGCAACCGGAATATAACCGTTGTCTGCTACGATTTTCTGACCTTCTGTACTCATGATATAGGTGATGAAATCATTTGCAACTTCATTGTCAGCGCCTTCTTTTACTGCAATATTAAACGGTCTTGATACTTTGTAAGAACCATTTTCGATATTCTCTTCTGTTGCTTCTGCTCCATCAATCTTAAGTGCTTTTACACTCTCATCCAGAGATCCCAGGGATACATATCCGATGGCATACTCATCCCCTGCTACTGTTGTAAGCATAACAGATGTATTATTTGTAACCTGTGCATCCACAGTTGTCATATCTACTTTTTCTCCGTCAACTTCCTTCTGAATACCAAACAGCTCTACGAAAGCTCCTCTTGTTCCAGATCCATCTTCTCTGGATACGATTGTGATATCATTGGAAGAATCCCAGTCACTGGACGCACTTTCTGTCTTTGTTCCTTTATCAGCAGATGTATCATCTCCGGAACCACATCCTGCTGCCAGTGCTGCTACCATACCTACTGTTGCCAAAACTGCGATAAACTTTTTCATTTTCATTTTACTTAATCTCCTTTTTTTCAAAAGTGTTTTTTCTTTTCTCCACAGTTAGCAATGATACAGAAGAATTGTAAAATATATCATCATCTGAATGTTAAATCTATGTAAAATCATCTTTCTTTTCCTTGTTAAGTTTTTGTAAAATGTGAAAAAATCAGCGCAAAAACGGGGCATTTGCCGCTCTTTTGCAAATGCCCCGCTCTCTTTGTTTTGTAAAATCCCCTATTCTGCCGTCAAAATCTCTTCTGCGATATTTCTCGCATGATCCGAGATTCTCTCAAGACATACCAATGCATCCAGGAATACGATTCCGGATTCCGTGCTGCACTCATTTCTTGCCAGACGCTTCATATGTGCCGTACGCAGCGCGATCTCCAGCTCATCTGCCTGACTCTCTTTTTCAATGACCTTCATCGCCTTTTCTTTACTACGCTCTTCCAGTGCCTCGATCGCATACCGGAAGCAGTCGATACAGACGTCTTCCATCTGCTGGATCTCTTCTCTTGCGATCTCGGAGAAGGATGCTTTCTGATCTTTGAGATTCTCTGCAAATTCAGAAATATTTTCACAGTAATCGCTGACACGCTCGATATCCGATACGATCTGCAGGATACTCGCCACCTCCTGATGCTCCTTCTCATTGATGGAAAGTGTATTCAGTTTAATCGCATACTCTGTGATTCCTTTGCACAATCCGTCTGCGATTGTCTCTTCCTCCCGGATCTTTTCTATCTCCTCACGCTTCTTGGTGATCAGCACATCTCTTGTACGATTCATGGTTCCCCGCACAACATGTCCCATTCTTACCATCTCGCTGACTGTAGACTGGAGCGCAATACTTGGTGTCTCCAGCATTCTGTCGTCCAGAAGTACCTGTCCTTCATCCACATCGTCAGAATCTTCTCTCTCCAGTTTCTTCGCCAGCTTAATGATCCAGTCAGATACCGGGAAGAGCAGGATCGTAGTTCCGATATTAAAAATTGTGTGAACTGTACTGATCTCTGTCTGTGTGATCAGGGCTTCTCCAAATCCCGGATTGATCACTTTAAAGAATACGATCGCAACAACGCTGAAGATGATCGTACCGATGATGTTGAACAACAGATGCATCACAGCTGCTGTCTTTGCTGTCTTCTTTGCCCCGATACTGGACATGATGGCAGTCACACAGGTACCGATATTCTGTCCCATGATAATATAAACAGCCGCATTAAACGGAACCAGTCCTGCTGCCGCAAGACTCTGTAAGATCCCCACTGATGCAGATGAACTCTGAATCACAGCTGTAACAAGCGCACCGGCCACGATTCCAAGGAACGGACTGTGTCCAAGTGTTACAAACAGATTGCAGAATGCCTCTGACTGCTGCAGCGGCTCGACTGCATCTGACATCGTCGTAATACCGATGAATAAGATACCAAATCCCACAATGATACTGGAAATATCCTTTGTAGAACGTCTTTTTCCTGTCAGCATCACAATCACACCGATCATAACTGCCACCGGTGCAATATTCGCCGGGCTGAGCGCTTTTGCCCACTCGACACTGGATACCAGCCATCCGGTCACCGTAGTACCGATGTTGGCTCCCATGATCACTCCCATCGCCTGGGTAAGATTCATGATCCCTGCATTTACAAATCCGACTACCATCACTGTCGTAGCGGATGAACTCTGAATGACAGCTGTAATAAAAGCACCGAGCAAAACCCCAAAAAACTTATTCTTTGTCAGTACCTCCAGCAGACTCTTCATCTTGCTGCCTGCTGCATTCTCCAATCCCTGGGCCATGATCTGCATACCATAGATAAACATACCCAGTCCCCCGATAAAGGGGAGAATAATGCTCACGTAATCCATACGTTTCCTCCTGTAATAAACCCTTTATAAAATTTTCCGCACTATTACGATAACATTATACTCGACAAAAAACAACAAAATCTTTACATTTCCTTAACATAAAGACACAGTGTCTATTTTTTCATCTTCGGTTCAAAGATATGAGATGCCAGATAACCGAAAATTAATGCTGCTGAAATTCCCACAGCACTGGCTTTAAAACCACCCATAAAGATTCCCAGAAACCCATTTTTCTCAACGGCTTCTTTGACACCGTTCCACAGTACGTTTCCGAATCCAAGGAGCGGTACGCTCGCTCCTGCTCCTGCAAATTTCTGAAATGGTCCGTAAATATTCAAAAATCCAAGCACTGCGCCGCCGCATACAAGCAGCACCATGATTCTTCCCGGCATCAACTTGGTCCGGTCCATCAAAATCTGTACCGCCGCACAGATCAGACCTCCCACCCAGAATGCATGTACATATTCCATCTTAATCTCCTCCTTTTCTCAGCAATGTTCCAGCACGATCCCATGTGCAATTCCCGGAACGCTTGCCCCTTCGTTGTAACTGACCGTAGACATCAGAGCACCCGTCGGCACAAAGAGTACCCGTTTCCACTCGCCTTTCTGGATCTTTGGAAGAATGTAAGCGGAAAGCGTCACTGCCGCACAGCCGCAGCCACTTCCTCCCGCATGCGTATCCTGTTTCTCCTGATCAAAGATCTTCATTCCGCAGTCCAGGTGTCTGTCCCGCATCTGATGCCCGTTCTTACTCATAAAATCCAGTAAAATACTCTGTCCGATATACCCGAGATCTCCTGTAATGATCCGGTCATAGCTGGTCGGGCTTCTTCCGAAGTCCTTCAGATTTGTTAAAATGGTATCTGCTGCTGCCGGTGCCATACACGCTCCCATATTCTGGGAATCCTTCAGTCCATAGTCCACAATCTTCCCAACCGTCACGCCTGTGATCCTCACATGGCTTTTCTGTCTGCCTACCAGAAATGCTCCACTTCCCGTCACCGTCCAGCTGGCAGATAACGGACGCTGGGATGCATACCCCAACGGAAACCGAAATTCCTTTTCCGCGCTTCCAAAGTGGCTGGAAGTCACTGCCAGCATATATTCCCCATACCCAGCTGCCACGCTCATAGCAGAAAGAGCAAGTGCTTCTCCGGATGTGGAACAGGCTCCGTACAATCCGAACATGGGAATCTGTAATTCTTCCACTCCCATGGAAGTGGCGATTCCCTGACGCAGAAGGTCTCCGCCATACAGATAGCGCACATGCTTTGCATCCATATGTGCTTTTCCAAGTGCCAGTACACATGCTTCTTTCTGCATGGTACTCTCTGCCTCCTCCCATGTTTTTGCTCCAAAAAGATCATCCTGGTTCACCATATCAAATAGCTTTCCAAGGGGACCTTCCGCCTCTTTGCTTCCCGCTACACAAGCACTGCTGATCAAATAGGGAGCTTCCCCGAAACTGATGCTCTGACTGCCTCTGATCTGATTCATCTTCTCTCCTCTTTTCTTCCTGTTTTTGCAAATTCTTTCTGCTGTTAGTATGCATCTCACCAGATGAAATATACATCCGATTGAAAATCTTTCCGGTGACAGAATATTTTTCCGTTTTTTTCGGATACTATGAAATAAGAAAAAGGAGGCGATAGTTTTGAAGCAGACAGAAAAAGAAAAACGACAGCAGCAGTATGAAGACTATGTAAAAAAGAAAACACCGGTGCACAATGTTTATCTGAATATGGCAAAATCCTTTATCACGGGAGGAATTATCTGTGTGATCGGACAAGGTATTTATAATTATTGTGAAATGATCGGACTGAGCAAAGACCACTGCAGCAACTGGACTTCTCTTTCACTGATCTTACTGAGTATCATCCTCACCGGAGTTGGACTCTATCCAAAGATCGCAAAATGGGGAGGAGCTGGTGCATTGGTTCCCATCACCGGCTTTGCCAACTCGGTGGCAGCTCCGGCGATCGAGTATAAAAAAGAAGGGCAGGTATTCGGGATTGGCTGCAAGATCTTTACCATATCCGGACCTGTCATTCTCTATGGAATCTGCACCAGTTCTCTTCTGGGACTTTTATACTGGATCTGGATGCAGTTTTAAAAGAAGAGGTGAGACTCCTTATCCGGAATCTCACCTCCCCTTTTATACCTCGCTTCGTTTCCGCATCGGACGGATCGCCCGTTTTGATACTTCTACATATAATTCTTTTTGCAGCACTTCACGAAGCCAGTTTCTTTTTAATTGTCTTCCAATAAAAATAGCTTTTGCTTCCGGCATCGTATCAATACCGGTAACGCTGTATGTACGATCTGTCACATCAAAGCGAAGCCATCCATTTCCCGCCGGAAGATACCCTTTTGCTCTGCAGATATCTCCAAACACACCGGAAACTACTCCCTGCAAAAACAGGATCAGCTCCTGCTCCGATTGCAGGCTGGCTTCCGTCAGTCCAAGATTTTCCAGATCTAACTCCCGCTCTTCCTTCATTGGAATCTCTTTGTCAAGATACGATGTCAGCAGTGAAGCCCACCAGTCATCTCCCTGTTCTGTATAATGAGAAACACAGATCTCAGCTTCCGGATTGAGCGCTATCAGCTTCTGTTTCAAACTGCACCGTTCATTCTCTGCAGCATATTCCATCTTGGAAACCAGAATCCTGCCTGCAGACTGTATCTGATCCTCGCAGATCTCTGAAAATTCAAACATACAACGATCATACATCGTACCGTCCAGAATCGTGAGCGGCTCAAGCAGAGTGATCCTCTCATATTCAATCTTCTGGATATTCTCTATGATCTTACTGAGCATCCCCACACCGGTCGGTTCTACGATCAGATATTCCGGATCCACTGTATTTGCAATGGTCAGGATAGACGTGGCAAAGTCGTTCTGCATGGAACAGCAGATACATCCCTCTGTCAGCTCCCAGATATTTAAGTCATTCGTCTGTTCCAGAAGATCTCCGTCCACATTGACCGCCCCGTATTCATTTTCCATCACTGCAAAATCTTTTTTGGTACGTTCTGCAAATGTCCGGATAAATGTCGTCTTTCCTGCTCCTAAAAATCCGGATACCACTAAAATCTTCATCTCTCATGCCATCCTTATTAGTCTGAAATCTTTACAACCGGTTTGATCAGATCCGCCGGTTTATCACGCATCATAAACAGTGCCTCTTCCAGATGATCCCATCCTTCAAATACATGCGAAGCCAGAGGGTGTACATCCAGTTTGCCAGCTGCTACCAGAGCGCCCAGTTTTTCCATGCGCAGACGTCCGCCAGGCATCAGACCTCCGTTGATCTGCTTGTGACCCATACCAACGCCCCATTCCACACGTGGAACAGTCACATAAGTACCGCTTCCGAGATAGTTGACATTTCCGATCTTTCCGCCCGGTTTCAGACATCTTACCGCTGATTCAAAGGTCTCACATCCGCCGCCTGCGATCACAACTTTGTCTACTCCTTTTCCATCTGTCATGGCAAGCACCTGCTCTTCGATCGTTCCATTCTTATAGCTTACAAAATCAGTTGCCCCGTACAACTTTGCTGCTTCCACGCAGTTTTTGCGGGTTCCGACTGCAATAATTCTGGAAGCACCTCTGAGTGCTGTTCCGGCTACTGACATCAATCCTACCGGGCCGATCCCGATCACAAGAACGGTATCTCCAAACTGTACATCGGCAAGCTCAACTCCGTGAAATCCTGTGGGGACCATATCAGAGAGCATACATGCATCCACTGTGGAAATATTCGATGGAAGCAATGCCAGATTGCCATCCGCATCATTTACATGGAAGAATTCAGAGAACACACCGTCTTTAAAGTTCGAGAACTTCCATCCTGCCAGCATTCCGCCGGAATGCATCGAATATCCTGCCTGTGCCTCCAGCGAATTCCAATCCGGTGTGATCGCCGGAACAAGTACACGATCTCCCGGTTTAAAATCCTTTACCAACTCTCCGACTTCTACAACCTCTGCACAGCACTCATGTCCCAGGATCATATTGTGACGCTCCCCAATCGCGCCTTCCCAGAGAGTGTGTACATCCGAAGTACAGATTGCGACTGCAAGCGGGCGGCAGATCGCATCCAACGGACCACATACAGGTCTCTCTTTTTCAATCCATCCTGATTCCCCAATTTTCAGCATTGCATAACCTTTCATAAATTAGTAAACTCCTTTCAAATCCGTATTTTTCTCCATGTTACTATAGGATTTGTATATTTTCAACTAATTTATTGTTAATTTTTTATTAATTTTATTAACTTCTATCATTGCAAAAATCCAATACATGCTCCAAAGCCTTTTCCAAGTGCAATCCCGATGATAAACCACTTGATATAGCGTACCAGCTTGACTCTCCTGATAAAAATCGGAAATACATTCAGGATTTCTGCCAATGCCATTGCCCAGCATCCTACAAATATGCCGGACAGCACACCGAAAAAGGGAAGAATAAAGCCTGCACAAGGAATCATGATCTGAAAACAAAACACGGCATTTCCTAAAATCCCGCCAAGGGCGATAGAATCCTCATACAGCAAAAGACTTTCTGCCGTATGTGTCCGGTCAGCCAGGTCTGCCACTACTCCAAGTTCTACGATAAATGCAAATAATCCGCCTGCCACTGCAACTCCGGAGCTAAGTCCTATGAGCCCCAGGACGATTTGCTCTGTCCACATCCAGTTCTTCCTCCTTTCGTGCAGCATCCTCGATCAATGTTGTCTGGATGTCATTTTCATACAGACGCATCTGCACCTCCATCGGCGTCGGATCCACAGAAAACCGCCTCTTTCCAAAATGATTGAAGAATACCAGAATCCCGATCGTAATTCCTACAGAATAGGAGACCTCCAGTATTGTAAAGCCGCTGCTTTGTTTTCCTGTCATCCAGTAATAGATATATCCAAACAGCTTATCCACATCCACATCATTGTTAAATGCCATCATGGAAAACGCCGCTCCAAAAAATGTGATCAGTACTACCAGGATCGTTTTTGCCACATGCACCCATTTCGACGGTGTTTTCTGCATTTCATATGTGACGATCAAATCCGTTTCTCCCAGATTCTGCACTTCCAGTCCCGGATATTTCTCATGGATACACGCAATAATCTTTAAAATGGAGATCACATACCGCTTTTCTCCATTTTCCGGAATTTTCAAGACCTTCATTGTCTTCAAATGCGGCAGGATAACGCGGTTACTGCATTCCATAGAAACCAGATCTCCAAGTGTCACTTCCCGCTTTGTCACTTCTACATTTCTGTCTCCTTTTACATACAGCGTATCCTGATTAACAGCCATGGGATATCTCCTCCACCTTCCGGATCAGGTAGCCTTTTGTCTGCTGTGCCGGCGACATATTTGTCTTCACATAGTAAATTACTCCGATCGCTACTGCTGCCACTACCAGGATTGTCAGACACCACATTATTTTTCGTTTTCCATTTTCCACTTTGATCATCCTCCTACTTTTATTCTGACCTTAGTATCTGACATCCATGAAAAAATATACCCTTTACAATGCGATTTCTCAGTGCGTCATCTCTCTTAAATTTTGAATGATTTTCTTTTCCATTCTGGACACCTGAACCTGGGAAATTCCCATTTCTTTTCCCACTGCCGACTGTGTTTTTTCCGCAAAATACCGCAGATAGATCAAGGTTCTTTCCTGTCCGTCTAATTTTTCCAACAACTGCCCAAGCAGCATTCGATCCAGAATTTTCTCTTCCCGGTGTTCTTTTTCTTCCAACTTGTCCAGAAGCGAAATCTCACTTCCTTCTTTTTGATGGATCGGACGATACAGAGATTCAACCTCTCCTGAGGCTTCCATTGCCTGCACCAGTTCTTCTTTTTCTACTCCCATCTCCTGTGACAGTTCTTCCAGCGTCGGCTCTCTTCCCAGTCCGTCTGTCATCTTCTCTCTCGTCTGAAAGATCCGATAAGAGAGTTCCTTGAGTGAACGGCTGACTTTGATCATTCCGTCATCTCTTAAAAAGCGCTTGATTTCTCCTGATATCATAGGAACGGCATAGGTTGAAAATTTCACGTCATAGGACAGATCAAATTTGTCGATTGCCTTGATAAGCCCGATACTCCCTATCTGAAAAAGATCTTCTGCCTCGATTCCCCGTCCATAAAACCGTTTTACAACACACCAGATCAGCCCGATATTTTCTTCCACCAGTTGTTCTCTCGCTTCTTTATCTCCATTGTGTGATTTTTCGATCAAAGCGATTGTGTGATCCATGTCTCCCTTTCTTTCCCAATGCTCTTTTTCATGATAACTCTGGTTCCTTCTCCGGGTTCTGAGATTACATGTACGTTATCCATAAACGCTTCCATAAAAGAAAATCCCATCCCGGAACGTTCCAGCTCCGGTTTGCTTGTATACATCGGAGTCATTGCCTGTTTGATATTTTCAATTCCCTTTCCTGTATCTCTGACTTCTACCATCAGTTCTTTTCCTCTGACACTGCATCGGATAGAGACCTTACAAATCTGATTATCATATCCGTGAATGATCGCATTTGTCACAGCTTCTGACACTGCTGTTTTGACATCTGAAACTTCTTCCACCGTCGGATTTAACTGTGTCATAAACGCTGCTACTGCTACTCTTGCAAATCCTTCATTTTCTGAACGGCTGTCAAATAAAATTTCCATTTCATTGGTATCCTTCATACCTGTTCCTCCTCATATATTTGCATGATTTTCGTGACTCCCGACATGGTCAGGATCTTTCTTATCCTGGCATTGGCATGGACTGCCCACACCTCTCCTCCGATCAGACAGATCATTCGGTATCTCCCCATGATCACGCCGATTCCCGAACTATCCATAAAATCTGTCTGTTCAAAGTCAAAAATGACATATTTGATATGCTCTTTTTCTATGATCGCATCTGCACTCTTTTTCACTTCCTCTGCATTGTGATGATCCACCTCTTTTGGAAGAAAAATCGTCAGACAATTTTCCTGTACCTGATATTCCATACTCATTGTCTCAAATCCCCTTTCGCCCGTTCGAACATGCACGTAAAAGCGCACCTAAAAAGGATATGCTTTTTTGCATATCCTTCTCTTTCGTAGCTTTTTCAACCATCTTATTCCTGCGTATCATCTGCCGTTTTGGTATCGTCTGCAGTGGTATCACCCATTGAGTTCAAATTACTTTTGGCTGTCGCCTCATTTTCTGTTCCCGGGAACAGCTCCGCCACACGATTAAAATAAGTCTTTGCATTCTCATTGTCACCGCTTCTCATATAAGCGATCCCGAGATTTAACAGGGCAGCTCCACTGTCATACTGCTCATCCATCCGCACTACTTTTCCCAGTGCATCAATCGCCGTCTCATAATTTGCAACATTGAGTGCTGCCATTCCATTCTGATATTTTGTCTCACAGGCTCCCGGAAAAATCTCTGTTGAGAGCTCATCATAGAGTGCCTGTCCGCTCTGTCCCAGTGCATCCCGGTTCACGTTCAGAAGCGTATCTGCCAGCGTCGCATCTGAATACTCTCCGCTCTCATACTGGCTGGATACCGTCATCAGATTCTCATAACTCTCCGATGTGCTGGCCGCGCTCTGCGCCTGCGCTTCTTTGTCCGAATCCTGTGCCCGGTACTCATCCAATGTCTTTGTCTGTGCACTGACCTGTGCTTCCAGTGCATTGATCCTGTTGCTGTATTCTACAACCTGCTTATTCTGCTTTGCCACCTTCGCTTCATCTACAGAAGGAACGATCAGAAACCAGACGATTGCGGCTCCAATCAGTACCCCGGCAAAAATATTGCCTGCCGTTACTTTCCCTGAAATCTGTCTGACTCTTTTTCCGTGTGCCGGCTGAATGATCGTCTCATTGCCCAGCTTGTACTCCACACTCTCTTCTCTGGATTTTTTCGTTGTCTTCTGCCCGCCGATCAGCGACAATTCATGCATATAGCGCAGCGTAATGTCATTCGTCGTATCCAGTTTTCTTGCCGTTTTTAAAATCTGCCGCGCCTTTGTATACTGTGCAGTATGAAGATACAAAAGTGCAAGAAGCTGATACGCTTTCAAAAATGTCGGGTGTGCTGCGATCACTTTTTTCAGCTGGATGATCGCCAGATCTTCTCCCTGCTGTTCACAATAAATCAGACACTGGTTATACTTCTTGACTGCCTGATTGATCTGCTCCAGTTTTTTTGCTGATTTCTGGACTTCATCAATAAAACGATCCGCCAGGTTGTCCTTAGGCTTTAAATTCTTACTGATGATCCACTCCACAAGCCCCTCTGCTACTTCTCCCCTGCCATAATACACGAGACCCAAAAGATTTCTGGCATCAATATTCGCCCTGTTGTACTGCAGACTTTTCCGAAGAGAGGTAATCGCACCGGACATATCCCTGATCTGCGCCTTCCTCAGCCCATCATTGTACCAGTAGTTTGACTGGTGCAGGATTTTCTCCGTATAGTTCATCTATTTCACCATAATCCTTTACTTTGTCTTCTGGTCCATGACCTGTTTCAAAAGATCTGTCATATCTGATAGATCTTCCTGATAAACCGCGTCTTCGATTTCTTCTACCTCCAGACTCGGTTTGAAATTTTTGAGTTCTTTTTCATAGTCCAGCATCACCCTGCCTCCTCTGTTATCGCTTTTATCATTCCTGTCAGATAAAGAGATCCGAGGCAATACACCGCCTTTCCTGCCTTTCGGGAGAATAGATATGTAAGTGCCTGGTGCAGTTCTTCTTTTACCACAACAGGTTTATCTGTATATTTCTGAAATATCTGCTTTAGTTCTTCTGTCTGTGCAGCCCGCTTATCTTCGATCAGAGTGATCACATATTCGCTGACGCTCTTCTCCTGACAGAGAATCCGGATCATCTCTTCGTAATTTTTCTCTCTGACAGCAGAAAATAACACGACCTTTTCTCGTCTGTCTCTTTGGATACTCTGCACAAACATCCTTACCGCACTCACATTGTGAGCGCCGTCTACATAAAAATCCGGCAGAATCTCTTCCATTCTGCCTTCCCACTTCACCTGCGAAAGTGCCTCTCTCCATCCAGAGACATCTCCCTGCTCTCCGAAGATCATACGCATGGCCTCCATGGCAAGCATGGCATTTTCCGGCTGATACATGGCAGTGTTCTGCAATTTCCATGTAGTATCTCCATAATACGCATTTGACGGAGAAAATGCAAGAGTTCCGTCCTGAATTTTCAGAATTTCGTACGCACTTTTCCCTATTTTTTTACAAGGACAGCCAAGCTCTCCTGCCCGCTCTTCAATAACCCGACTGCTCTCCTGCTGTGTATCTGCAAATATGACAGGAACATGCGGCTTTAAGATTCCTGCCTTTTCTGCCGCAATCTCTTCCAGCGTATTTCCCAGAATCTCGGTATGATCCAGTCCGATCGATGTGAGGATACAGGTAAGCGGACCGCTGATAGAATTTGTCGCATCCAGCCGTCCGCCCAGTCCTGTTTCCAGTATTACATATTCCACGCCTGCTTCCTCAAAGCCTGCCATCGCCATCCCGAACAGAAATTCAAAAAAGCTCGGATGAGGAAGGCCTTCGGCCTCCATTCTCCTTACGCTCTGTTGTGTCCGTAAAAACAGACGGGTAAATGTCTCGTCTGAAACCGGTTCTCCATCCATCCGGATGCGTTCATTCATCCGGATCAGATGCGGAGATGTGAAAAGCCCTGTGTGCTTTCTCTGGGCCCGAAGCATCGCATCCAGATACACGCAGACCGAACCTTTTCCGTTCGTGCCTGCTACATGGATGACCTTTTTTCCATTCTGTGGATTGCCGAGAAAAGAAAGAAACTTCTGCGTGTGCTCCAGTGTATTTTTCTTCGTAAATTTCGGCAATTCCGAAATATACGTTTCTGCTTCCTGATAAGTCACTCTACTCATCTTTACTTTCCTTCTTTACATCTTTGTCCTGATTGACAAATGCATTTCGTCCTGTTTCCACCTTATCCTCCGCATCCGGAAGTTTGGTGAGTTTTTCATCCTTATATTCGTATTGTGCCGATTCCCTGAAAATAGTCTCACTGGAACCAACCTGATTGACCTGGATCACATCACCGTCTTTTAGCTCCACATCTTTTAAATCCAGACGGGTATTGTTCAAAAAGGTGCTGGTTTGTTTCTCTCCGTTGACATAGACCTTACTCTGTTTCGTAAAGTTCTCTCCATACAGACTGTAACTTCCATCCAGCTGCTCGATCACACTATCCAGTGTCACATCACTGACTCCCATCACCATATGTCCTTCTTTGATCGGAGAGCCATATTTATCATAGGCGTATTGCTTTCCGTAAAGAAGATCGTACTGAAGCAGTTCCAGATCTGCCTGATAATTTTTCGTCTGACGTCTCTGCTGGTGATAGTTGAATACAGTTCCGGAATGAATATCCAGACGGTCAAACACTTCTGCCATGATCTGATATGCTGCCAGATTCTTATCTTCCTGTTTTAATCCGATATTATCCCAGATCACATAATTTGTATTATACAAATATTTGCTCTTTAAATCCTTTGCCTCCAGTCCCATCGTCGGAAGATGGTCTCCGTAGAATACAAGTACGGTCGGTTCTCCGCGCTCTTCAATCTGACGCACCAGATTTCCTGCAAATTCATCCATCTCATGCACCATATTGACATAGTATTCCCATGCGTTTTTCTTGCCCTCATCCTCCGGTCCGGTTACTACGATCTTCGGATTTTCAATCACTTTCTCCGTCGGATACTCTCCGTGTCCCTGAACACTGACTGTAAAGACAAAATCCTGCCCTTCTGTGGTATTCATAGACTGGTCAAGGTATTTTAAAAGTACGTCATCCGTTGCCCATCCATTTGGCGTAGTCTGCAAAATATTCATAAACTCTTTGCTGGTATAATGGTCAAATCCCATATGGTTATATACCTGTGCACGGCTGTAGAAATTTCCACCGTTATTGTGCAGTGCCTCTGTACCATATCCAAGTGCACTCAGTGCAGATGCTGCACTCTCCACATATTTTGTCTTGGCATACGTCTTATACGGATACTCTCCCGGTCCGAAAAAACGCATACTCATTCCGGTCAGCACTTCAAATTCCGTATTTGCCGTACCTGCTCCTACCGACGGTGCCTTAAAATATCCGCTTGAATAATTTTGAAACATCTTCCGCAGATTCGGAATCGGATCCTCGGAAAACTGCAGCCACTCCACTTCTGTCGGATCAAAAAAGGATTCCAGCTGTACGAACATGATATTCGGCATCTCTCCTTCTTCTAATCCGGTACTGCTCTTGGAAAACTCTCCGCCATCTGTGATCTCATCCATTGTCTCTTTACTGTATCCAGAAGGCTCTGAAATTCCTGTATTAAAGACACTGGCAGCAAAACAGTACGGGAATCCGTAATCTTCATATGCAAATGCAATATTGCCAAAGTAATTGGAAACAACCCTTTTGTCAATCGCAATATTTGTCAGTCCGATATAGGCTCCGATAGAAATCACAACTCCGAAAAGAGCCCACACACGATGCATCTTTCCTGTGTACTGACCGCCTCTTCTCCACATGGAGATCACCCACAGGATCACGGCCACGATACCTACGCCAAGGAGAACAAACTCCATTGCCGAAAAATAATTCTTCGACACTGCCAGACCTTCTGACCATGCTTTCAGATCCTGTGCATTGAACGGCGTAACCCTTTTAAGCAGCATATATCCATTGCAAACTCCAAGCGCCAGCCAGAAAACACTGAGCAGGATCCGTGCAAACACACGTCTCCTGACCAGATATACAATAGAAAATGTGGCAAAGATCAAAAAGGCGTTGAAGAAAAACACCTTCGGTGTCCCTACCAGATAGTCCCATGCCTCAAACAGGGAATGCCTGGATATGATCTCGATGATGAAGTTTAAGACACATGCCAACAGGTAATGAAGTACTAATGAAAGTCGATTCATCATCCTGTACACCGGCTGCATTTTACGTGCGAATTTTCCATTGCGACGCTTTTCCAGAATCTGTCTGCGCCGCTCTTTTCTTTCCTTAAAATGCTCTTTGATATCCTGCATCTTTAAATTTCGTATTTTCTGGAAAAAGCCTTTTATATCAGGTTTCTTCATATGAATATGTTTCATTGATAACCTCACTTATTTTTTTCAGTCCGGCCATTCTCTCCTGTACCTGCTGAAGCATCTGTGTATATTTTTCGAGCTTTTCACGCTCTTCCTGCACTTTTGCCTCCGGTGCTTTGCTGATAAAACGCTCATTGGAGAGCATGCCCTCTGCTCGTTTGATTTCTTTTTTCAGTTTCTCCTCTTCTTTTTGCAGGCGTTCCATCTCCTGCTCAAAATCTACCAGGTCTTCCAATGGCAGATATACGACTGCATCCGGTACCACAACAGAAACGGCATTATCTGCGATATTCTCTTTCGTCTGCTGTACCAGAATCTTTTCTGCCATCATCAGCGGCTTGATGGAATTCTCCAGTGTGCTGATTCCGTCACAGATTTCAGTATCCTCACACACGACATATACTTTTGTCTTGCGGTTGTTCGGAACATTCATCTCTGCGCGCATATTGCGGATACCACGTGTGATCTCTTTTACATGTTCCATCACATTTTCTTCTGCCGGGAAATCCCACTCCGCATGAAACTGTGGCCACTCGGACATCATCAGCGATTCTTCTTCCGGTACCAGTACGCTGTAAATCTCCTCTGTAATAAACGGCATAAACGGATGAAGTAATTTCAACGCCTGTTTCAATACTGTTTTCAATACCCAGAGTACACAGTCTGCAGCTGCTTTTTCTTCCTCTTTATGGTAGATTCTGTATTTTGCAGTCTCTACATACCAGTCACAGAATTCATCCCAGATAAAGTCATATACTTTCTGAACTGCGATTCCAAGTTCGAATTTATCCATGTTCTCTGTCACATCTTTTGCCAGTCTGTTGACTCTGGATAAGATCCACTTATCTGCCTCATTTAACAAAGACGCATCCGGTTCTGCAACTACATTTTCTTCCATGTTCATCATGATAAATCTGGATGCATTCCATACTTTGTTTGCAAAGTTACGGCTTGACTCTACTCTCTCATGATAGAAACGCATATCATTTCCCGGTGCATTTCCTGTCACAAGAGTCAGACGCAGTGCATCGCATCCATACTGGTCGATGACCTCCAGCGGATCAATTCCATTGCCAAGTGACTTGCTCATCTTGCGCCCCTGAGAATCTCTTACCAGACCGTGGATCAGTACTGTATGGAACGGGGATTTACCTGTATGCTCATATCCTGAGAATACCATACGGATTACCCAGAAAAAGATGATGTCATATCCTGTTACAAGAACATCAGTCGGATAGAAATAATCCAGATCTTCTGTCTTGTCCGGCCATCCAAGTGTGGAGAACGGCCACAGTGCAGAACTGAACCATGTATCCAGTGTATCCTCATCCTGTGTAAAGTGTGTGCAGCCACAGTGCGGACATGTTTCCGGCATCTCTCTTGCCACAACAAACTCTCCACATTCATCACAGTAGTATGCAGGGATTCTGTGTCCCCACCAGATCTGTCTGGAAATACACCAGTCTTTGATATTCTCCAGCCAGTGTAAATAAATCTTGTTAAAACGCTCCGGCACAAATTTCAGTTCTCCCGTCTTAAGTGCTTCGATTGCAGGTTTCGCCAGCTCTTCCATCTTTACAAACCACTGCTGTTTGATCAACGGCTCTACTGTCATTCCACAGCGGTCGTGAGTTCCTACATTATGAGAGTGCGGCTCGATTTCTACCAGATATCCCTGCTCTTTTAAATCTTCAACAATGGCTTTTCTCGCTTCGTAGCGATCCATTCCTGCATATTTTCCGCCTTTTTCGTTAATGGTCGCATCATCATTCATAATGTTGATCTCTTCCAGATTGTGACGCTTTCCAACCTCGAAGTCATTCGGGTCATGAGCTGGTGTGATCTTTACTGCACCAGTTCCGAACTCTTTATCTACATAGTAATCCGCCACGACCGGAATCTCTTTATTCACCAGCGGAAGCAATACATTCTTGCCTACGATATCTTTGTATCTCTCATCGTCCGGGTGTACGGCAATAGCTGTATCTCCCAGCATTGTCTCCGGACGTGTTGTTGCGATCTCCAGAAAACGATCTGTTCCTACGATCGGATATTTGATGTGCCAGAAGTTGCCTGCCTGCTCCTCATGCTCTACCTCTGCATCAGAAAGAGAGGTCTTACATTTCGGACACCAGTTGATGATTCTGGAACCTTTGTAAATATACCCTTCTTCATATAATTTAATAAATACTTCTTCTACTGCCTTGGAACATCCCTCATCCATTGTAAAACGCTCTCTGTCCCAGTCACAGGAAATTCCCAGCTTCTTCAGCTGATTTTCAATCGTTCCCGCATACTCTTCTTTCCACTGCCAGGTTCTCTCAAGGAATCCTTCTCTTCCCAGTTCTTTCTTATCAATTCCTTCTTCCTTCAGCTGATTGGTAACCTTCACCTCTGTGGAGATTGCCGCATGATCAGTTCCAGGAATCCAAAGTGCATTGTATCCCTGCATTCTCTTATAGCGAATCAGAATATCCTGCAATGTATTGTCCAGCGCATGTCCCATATGCAGCTTTCCTGTAATATTCGGAGGAGGCATCACCGTTGTGAACGGTTCTCTGCTTCTGTCCACCTCCGCATGAAAATACTTGTTCTCACACCATCTTTCATACAATTTTTCCTCGATCGCTTTTGGATCATAGGTCTTTGCCAGTTCTTTACTCATAATTTCCTCCTCAAAATGTCCCTGTTCTGTTCCTTCCCGCTCGTCATTCTCTCAATAACAAAAAAACACCCTCTACATCAGAAATGTAAAGGGCGAATGTTCCGCGGTACCACCTTCATTATATGCGTACGCATATATCTTCTTGAGTCCTGTAACGTGAACAACTCCGAGATACCCTACTTCCTGTTCAGATATCCGGTTCAGAAGCTACCTTCCACAGCCCTTTCTTGAAATCGTCTTTCAGCCCCGGACGATTCTCTCTGCCAAGAGTAATTGTGTACTCCTCTCCCTCATAACCTTTTATTTTAACTAATTGTTAACTGTATATTAACTACCAGATAATCATATCTTTCGATATTCCATTTGTCAAGGAATTTCAAAAATCTTAAGATATTTCATAGAATTTACACAGTTTTTGTATCCTGCCCGCTTTTACGAATTTTTACCTTTTAGATGAGAGATCATCTCCACGATCGAATATCCGTAATTTTCTGCGGTCGCCCATCCCGCCCCTTGCGGGTTTTCCTTCTGACCAAGCCACTGCACATACGGAGCCGAGCCTTTCTGCACATATTCATACCGGTCATCCACACATTCCTGTGCCAGAGGATCTGCTGTCGCATAGGCCTTCAAATGCTGGATCTGCGCCCGCACCCCGGTCCGCACATCGGGATAAGAATTGCCCGGCACACCACCGCCTGTTGTCCCAAGTCCCGCAAAATTAAACTGTTCGATCGAAGCATCCCCTCCATACTGGAGAAATCCAGTCTCTTTCATAGTCTGTACAAATGCGACCTCCGGTCTCACACCCTCTGCCTGCGCTTCCTCTACATAAATCCTACAAAATGTTTCGATACTGTCCGCCCCGCCCTTAGCCAGGCTTTCCGCCGGATATGCTTTTCCACTGGATTGAAAATAAGAAACCATCTGCTCTGTAGTCACACTGCTTTGTCCCATGATTGGGTACTGCCCGTCGGCAATCACTTCCTCCGTCTGCGTTTCTTGCTTCTTTTCTGCGTTCTCCTGCTCTTGCTCCTCCACTTTGTTCGCTTCTGCCTTTGCCCGTACAGACTCCACTTCTGAAGACTTTGCAATACCGGATCTTCCCGCCGTAATTCCTGCAACACCCAGAACAGCAATTAAAACAAAGGCAGTTGCCGCCTCCGCAAAAAATGTATTCCGTTTTCCTTTCAGCCATTTCCAGATTTCTTCCAGATTCATAAACCTTCACACCTCATACATATCCATTCAAACATCTTCCTATTATAAAGATAGATTTTTTTGTTTTACCAGTATATTTTACTTTCTCTTATAGTCTATGTCCATTGACAAAAAGACATGCATAAACAAAAAACTGAGGAAGTGTTCCGCTTTTTACAGAACCTTCCCCAGTCATCATATCCAGAAATCTATATTGCCCGAATCCGTACAATTATAATTTCTACTCTACTACAACACCCTTCTGCAGCATTACATTTGCGTAAATTGCAGATTCTCCTGTTGCAATGATCGCATATGCTGTTTTTGCTTCATCATAGAATGCAAATCTTTCAATATTTCCGATTGCAGCTTCTCCGCGGTCATCGTGTTTTTTCACGATCTCTTTGTATGTATCCCAGATCGGTGTCTCTACTTTGCCCACATCATCCGGCATCAGCTGCATCAGGTTTACCGGATTTTCTACGTACGTATCCAGTGGGAATACCTGAAGGATCGCATCCAGGATCTCCGGTACACCATGTCCGTCACAACGGATCACAATCGCATCTTTTCCCATAGATTCTGATGGAAAGTTTCCGTCTGCAATAACAATGCGATCACTATGCCCCATTTCACATAGAACTTTTAATAATTCTGGTGATAAGATTTTTGGAATTCCTTTTAACATATTGATTTCCTCCACAAACATTCTGTAATTTTATATAAGGAGCACCCGAGGGTACTCCTTGTTATTTGACTGTTCTTATTTGTATAATGGACCGTATGCTGCACAAGCTCTGTAATCAGCACCTTCTTTGTCCATACCAAATGCGTTCCAAGCTGCTGGTCTGAAGATATCTTCTTCCGGTACATTGTGCATGCAAACCGGGATTCTCAGCATAGATGCCATTGTGATCAGATCAGCACCGACATGTCCGTAAGAAATTGCACCGTGGTTAGCTCCCCAGTTGTTCATTACATCGTAAGCTGTCTTGAATGCACCTTTTCCTGTACATCTTGGTGCAAACCATGTACATGGCCATGTGTAGTCTGTTCTCTTCCAAAGTTTGTCAGAAACTTCGTCTGGAAGGTTCAGAGTCCATCCTTCTGCGATCTGAAGAACCGGTCCAAGTCCTTTTACAAGGTTCAGACGGATCATAGTTGCCGGCATCTCAGCCTGTGTCAGGAAACGAGAAGAGAATCCGCCTCCACGGAAGTATCCGTTGTCAGCCGCATTCCATGTTGTTGCTTTGAGCATTGCATCCTGATCTTCTTCTGTTACATCATACCAGGCTTTCATTACATTGTTTCCGTCTGCATCTTTGGATTCTCCGTTTGCATCCAGACATGCAGCTCCTGAGTTGATCAGGTGAATGAAACCATCCGCTTCTTTTGCTTTTCCTTCGATCTCATATCCTGTTACTCTCTTCACAGCGTCTCCGCTCCAGTATGTACGAACATCAGCGAAAATCTGAGCTTTGTTTGTCAAAAGTTTCATGAACAGCATTCCAAGACCATTCAATACGTCGTTCTCTGTTGCCAGAACGTATGGCTCTCTTGCTCCGTTCCAGTCGAAGGAACTGTTCAGGATTGCTTCTGCAAAGTCTCCGTTTGGATAGAAGTCTGTCCACTGTCTCTGTCCCTGGAATCCGGCTGCGATCGCATTGTGTCCAACTGCTTCTTCTTCGCATCCTTCCGGAAGGTTTTTATTTCCATTCATCAAGTCTTTGATGATAACTGCCATCTTAACAACGAATTCGAACTGCTCTGCTTTCTTTTCTTCGCTCATCTTCAGTTCGTCAGGGTTCTTATCGAATCCGATGATACATTTTTCTTTTGCCCATGCAAGAGCTTTCTGGAATTCTGCTTCATCGTAGATTCCCTCTGTCATACGACGGATGATCTCTACCTCGTCTACAGACTCAACTCTCATACCAAGGTATGACTCGATGAAATCAGAATCGATGATAGATCCGCCGATTCCCATACAGATAGATCCGATCTGGAGGTAAGATTTTCCTCTCATGGATGCTGCTGCAACTGCCGCACGTCCGAATCTTAACAGTTTTTCTTTGATATCGTCGCCGATTTCAGAATCATCTGCATCTACAACGTCATGTCCGTAGATTCCAAATGCAGGAAGACCTTTCTGTGCATGTGTAGCCAGAACGGATGCCAGATATACAGCTCCCGGTCTCTCTGTTGCATTCAGTCCCCATACACCTTTGATCGTCATAGGATCCATATCCATTGTCTCTGATCCGTAGCACCAGCATGGTGTCACTGTCAGTGTAATGTCAACGCCTTCTTTTTTGAATTTTTCAGCACATGCTGCAGATTCTGCAACACGTCCGATTGTTGTGTCAGCGATTACTACTTTTACTGGTTCTCCATTGGAATATCTTAAATTCTCTTCAAACATTTTTTTTGCAGCTTTTGCCATTCCCATTGTCTGATCTTCCAGAGATTCACGAACTTTTAATGCTCCTCTTCTTCCGTCAATTGTTGGTCTGATACCAATTACAGGATATCCTCCGATTAATCTTGATTCTGCCATAATGACATTCCTCCTTGAAAATTATTGAATAAATGTTTTAAATTTTTCATATGCAGCATCCCATTTTTCCGCATCCTGCGGGAGATACTCATATGTAGTTTCTGAATTTGCAATAATCTGTCTTGCCTCTGCCACATCTTTAATCTCTCCAAGTGACATCAGCTGAACAGCAATGTTTCCAAGAGCTGTTGCCTCTACCGGTCCTGCAATGACTTTACGTCCGCTTGCTCCGGCTGTCATCTGACAAAGCAGTTTGCTCTGGATTCCTCCTCCGATCATATTGATCACGGAATAATGTTTGTCTGTGCAGCTTTCAATCTGCTCCAGTGCATATCTGTATTTCAGAGCCAGACTCTGGTTGATACAGCACATGATCTCACCAATCGTCTCCGGTACTTTCTGTCCGGTTCTGCGGCAGAACTCACGAATACGCTCCGGTACATTTCCTGCCGGAACGAACTCCGGTGCATCCGGATCGATAAAGCTCTGGAACGGTTCTGCTTTCTGTGCCATCTGCTCCAGCTCTCCGAATGAATATTCCTGCCCTTCACGAATCCACTGTCTTCTGCTCTCCTGAGCAAGCCACAGTCCGATAATATTCTTCAACAATGTCGTTGTATTGCCATATCCGCCTTCGTTGCTGACGTTGCACTCCAGTGACTTCTCACCGATGATTGGTCCGTCGAGTTCTGTACCGAAAAGACTCCATGTTCCGCAGCTGATAAAGATGAAATCTTTCTCCTGCGTCGGAACAGAAACAACCGCACTCTGTGTATCATGTCCTGTGATTGCAATGACTTTCGCAGGCTCTACACCAAGTTCTTCACAGATTGATGGCTGAAGTGTACCTACAACTGTACCGCTCGGAACGATCTCCGGAAGAATCTTCTTCGGAATCTGAAGTGCCTCTAAAATCCGGTCAGACCAGACTTTGTTCTTTGCATCCATCAGCTGTGTGGTCGTTGCCATGGTATACTCTGCTTTCTTTTCACCGGTCAGGAAATAATTAAATAAATCCGGTGTCAAAAGCAGCGTATCTGCTTTTTCCAGAATCCATGGTCTCTTCTGAACCAGAGAGTATAACTGGAAAATAGTATTAAAGTTTTCAAACTGATTTCCTGTTAAATTGTAGACTTCCTCCTTTGGAATGACTTTAAAAACTTCTTCCTGCATTCCAAGAGTTCTGTCATCTCTATAATGTACGGCACTCTCAAGCAGATCGCCATGCTCGTCCAAAAGTCCGAAATCAACGCCCCATGTGTCAATTCCGATACTCTCAAAGCCGCCTTTTTGTTTTGCTTTTACAATGCCTTGTTTAATCTCAAAAAAATGTCTCAGTGTGTCCCAATACATGGTTCCGTTTACGATTACCGGATCATTGGAAAAACGATGAACTTCTTCCATATGGATTTTCCCGTTTTCCAGAGTTCCCAGAATCGCACGTCCGCTTCCGCCTCCGAAATCAAACGCCAGAACTTGCTTTTTCTTATCGCTCACTGATATGCCTCCTTTCAAAGGTTCTTAACCATTACTGATTTTATTTTAGCATTGTGTGCTTCTTTTTACTTGTGCTATAATAGTAAAAAATATAACAATATTCACCCAGGAGTATCTTATGCAATATATCAACTACAGAGAAAACAGAAGAAGAGGAACTGCTGACTTTCCCCTGGAATATTATCACGTCACTGCTTCCCATCCGCAGTATGTCATGTCCTTTCACTGGCATGTAGAATTTGAGCTGATCCGCATCCTAAGTGGATCTCTGACTGTTACCATTGATGAAATTGAATTTCTTGCAGAAGCGGGAGACAGTATTTTCATCCCAGCCGGTTCGATCCATTCCGGTATTCCCGATGATTGCGTATACGAATGTCTGGTGTTCGATATGAATATGCTGATGAACAAGACGGATTCCTGCTGTCGTTTTCTTCGCCAGATCACAGATCATGAGGTTTCCGTTCAGACGCACTATCCGAAAATCTGCAATACGATCCACCGCACACTCTGGACACTTTTTGATGCGGCAGCCTCCAAAAAAGAGGGGTATCAGCTTGTAGTTTTCGGCGCCATGTATCAGTTTTTCGGCACTCTCTTCAGTGAAGGTTTCTGTAAAAACGCACCGGATGAGGAACACCGAAGCCACAAAAGGATTTTGCAGCTGAAGCAGGCACTGGAATTTATGGAATCTTCCTATAATCTTCCTCTTACATTGGAAGAAATTTCTGGAAGTGTAAATATGTCGCCCAAATATTTCTGCCGCTTTTTTCACGAGATGACGCATCGGACACCGATTGATTACCTCAATTACTATCGTATTGAACGCGCCTGTTACCAGTTGATCACAACGAATCTGTCGATCACAGAAATTGCCTACGCCTCCGGATTCAATGATCTGAGTTATTTCATCAAAACATTCAAAAAATACAAAGGAACCACTCCAAAAAAATATCTTAAAATATAAAAATATACCACTTTCTTATATTACAAAAAGTTCCCCGCAGAATAAGCCTCTCTCACTTACCTGCGGGGAATCCCCGTAATCGTCTGAAAACACTCTTATTTTACATACCTGAATTGAAACCCTCAGAATAACTCGATGTTCACCATGCTGCTCTGGCGAAACTCTTTTTAAAAAATACCAAAAATCTTTTCCCTGAATGATCCGTACAATGTATCATAATCTGTATACTGAATCTGACTCTCTTTAAACCGTTTTCCCCATGCACTGCAGATGCTGTCAGCGATCAGCTTCGCATACTCGTGCTCAGTCCCCAAAATTGTAGGAAAAACATAATAGATCATAAAGAAATTCAGATCCACCTGTGTTCTGGAATCAATTTTTCCTTTTTTCGAAGCAAACTTCTTCTCTACACGATTTATCAGTGTATCTGCAATTTCTTCTGCTGCCCGCTTTTTATCGGAAATACTGTCCACATATTCTGTCATTTCCCGGAAATAATGTCCGTAGGAATCGATAAAATCCTGTGTATTTTTTTCAAATGATTTTTTCTTTAAATGCCGAAGCATTTGGGTTGTATTATCAAAAATAGTTTCTATTCCATTGAGCATATGTGTGTTCCTCCTGAGTGTTTGTCTTTCATAAAAAGAAACCGGGAAAACCCCCGGTTTCTCCTTAGATATCACTTTTTACTGTTTGATCAGCAAAAGATTAGTCGTAAAGGTTTGGTGCGATTTCTGCATCTTCCATTGTTTCTGCATCGTACCAGTAGCAAGCTGTCTCTACGTCTTTTACTTCTTTTCCTTCGCAGATGTCATTCAGAGTCTCAATAGCGATTCTTCCCTGATCTACTGGAGCCTGTGTTACAGATCCAAGTAATGTTCCGTCTTTTACAGCTGCTTTCTGTGTTGAACCAGCATCAAATCCTACACCAAGGATCTTTCCATCTCCTGCTCCAAGTACATCCAGGTTCTGGTTTGCTGTCAGAAGACCTTCTGCTGTTACCTGGTTAGAACCGAACATAGCGATTGTATCTTTTTTGTTCATGATGTTAGAAGCTTCTGTAGCAGACAGTTCTACTGTTGTCTGTGCAGGTACAGCTACTTCGATGATGATATCAGCATCAGCTTCTTTTGCATTGTTCTCAACAAGGTTTACATAGTATTCATTTCCAACTACTGCAACTTTCTTTCCGTCAGCTTCAGCAAGTTCTTTAAATTTATTGATGAATCCCATACCACGTCCTGTGATGTTTCCGGATGTAGCATCCTGGTTTACTTCACCAATTCTTACAGCATCTTTTGCGTTTGCAAGCTGATCTTTCAGAGCTTCGTACATTTTTTCTGCTGCAATTCCACCAGCTTCTTCGTTGTTAGTAACAACTGTTGCATATACAGATCCTTCCGGAGCATCTGCTACACCTGTATCGAAGCAAACTACAGGGATTTTCTTATCCAGCGCATTCTGCAGAGATTTCAGAACAGAACTCTGGTCACAAGCTGCCAGTGCGATTCCGTCCGGAGCTTTATTGATCGCATTGTTCAGCATGTTTACCTGGTCAGCGATATCAGACTCAGCGTTTGGTCCTGTTGTGTTACATTTTACACCAAGCTCTTTTGCTGCTGTATCGATACCCTGTTTCGCTGCCTGCCAGTATGTAGACTGGAAGCTCTTTACAACAACTTCGAAGTTATATCCGCCGCTCTTTCCAGAATCCTTGCTTCCATCATCAGATGTCTTAGCGTCGTCTCCTCCGCCGCCACATCCTGCTAACAATCCTGCTACCATACATCCGCCAAGTAACACTGCTAAAACTTTCTTTTTCATAGTTCTTATCCTCCTAAGATATGTTTTCTGACTGCAAGCCGAGGTGCAGCCTCCTCTTTTCTATAGTAACAGCCGGGGGAATCCCTAGATTCCCGACGCCGGTCTGCTATCTATCTTTTCAATCTGACACAAATTAAGCTGCTTCTTTCTTTCTCTTGAAGATATCAATCAATACAGCTGCGATCAATACAAAACCTGTGATGATCTGCTGCCAGTTTGCTGTCAGTCCGATGAAAGGAAGTCCTGTCTTTAACAGACAGATTACGAATACACCTGCAAGTGTACCAGTGATGCTTCCCACACCACCTGTCATGGATACGCCACCGATGATTGCTCCACCGATCGCCTCCAGCTCAAATCCTGCTCCACTACCCGGCTGAACTGTTGCAAAGATTGCAGAGTAGGAAATTGCTGCCAGTCCTGCAAAGAATCCACAGATCACATATGCCATGATGTGGTAAAATTTAACATTAACTCCTGAGAGTCTTGTTGCCTCTTTGTTACTTCCGATTGCCAGTGTGTAACGTCCGATTCTTGTATGGTTCAATACGAATGTCATAAGGATTACAAGTAAGATGATCCATAAAAATCCGATTGGAATGTTCATACCATCTGTTTTAATCTTAAAGATATTTCTGAACCATCCTTCCGGTGATCCTGCTACCGGCCAAGGAATACCAAATCCGCCTACTACGATTGTACCAATACCTCTGGCGATCATCGATGTACATAAGGTTGCCAGGAAAGCCGGAAGATCCATGATCGCTACCAGAACACCATTGAGTACACCAATTGCAACACCCATTAAAATACTTACCAGCATACCCGCTGCTGTCGGCCATCCCTGATGTACGATCAGGTATCCGCCTACCAGTGAATAACAGATCAGTCCTGTACCGATGGAAAGGTCTACACCACCTGTCATCAGCGGAAATGCAACTCCGATTGCCATCAACGCAATGTAGTAAGAATAATCCAGAATACTTACAAATGTTGTATATTTTCTAAATCCCGGACTCATTGCACAAAAGAAGATGAACATTGCGATTACGATCAGGAAAACGATGAATTTCTGTCCTCCCATTCTGTCAATGAACGACTTGTTTGTGCCAGCCGTCTTTGTTGTCTTATTTGCCATTTTTACTTCCTCCTACTCTATCTCTCGTGTAGCCATGTTCATGATATTTTCCTGTGTAGCCTCGGAAATATCCAGCTCACCAGTTTTCTTTCCTTCACACATTACGACGATTCTGTCACTCATACGTAAGATCTCAGTCATTTCAGAGGAAATCATAATAATGGCTTTGCCCTGTTCTGCCAGCTGATTCATCAATTTATAAATTTCGTTCTTCGCTCCAACGTCGATACCTCTGGTCGGCTCATCAAAAATCAGGATGTCACAGTTTCTTGTCAGCCATTTTGCAATAACGACTTTCTGCTGGTTACCACCTGACAGATTCACAACAAGCTGATCTACATTCGGTGTCTTTGTTGCCAATGACTCTACATACTGCTGAGACACTTCTTTTTCTTTTTTCTTATCAATGAAGATGCCCTTCATAAAGTGTTCCATTGTTGCCATAGAAGTGTTCTCTGCAACAGATTTCTGAACAACGATTCCGTATCTCTTTCTGTCTTCTGAAAGATATCCGATACCATTTCTAACTGCATCTTCCGGACTCTTGATATCAACTTTCTTGCCGTTGATATAAATATCTCCGCTGTCGATCGGATCTGCACCGAACAGTGCACGTGCTGTCTCAGTACGTCCTGCACCCATCAGTCCGGAGAATCCGAGGATCTCACCTTTATGCAGCTCGAAGCTTACATCTTTTACCATCTTTCCTGCGTTCAGATGATCGACCTTTAAGACAACCGGCGCATCTTTTGGCACCATATTCTGTGTCTTCGGATCTTCGTAGATGACACGTCCAACCATCATGTTGATGATGTCATCTTTTGTACAGTCTTTTGTGATCAGAGTTCCTACATATGTACCGTCACGCATAACTGTTACACGATCTGTGATAACCTTAATCTCATCCATACGGTGAGAAATGTAAATGATACCGATTCCTTTTGCTTTCAGATCATTGATGATCTTGAACATCTCCTGAATCTCTGTCTCTGTCAGCGCTGCGGAAGGCTCGTCAAAAATGATGACCTTTGCGTCATGAGAAATCGCTTTTGCGATCTCACACATCTGCTGTTTACCGACTGTCAGTTTGTTCATTGTTTCTCTCGGATCAATGTCGATATGCATTCTGTCAAACAGTTTTTTTGCTTCTTCATTCATCTTCTTGTCATCGATGCGAATTCCCTTTTTGAACTCTCTTCCGATGAAGATGTTCTGTGCCACTGTAAGATGACCAAGCATGTTCAGCTCCTGGTGTACGATAACAATACCGTTATCCTGAGCCTCTCTTGTATTTGCAAACTCTACTTCTTTTCCTTCATATGTGATAGTTCCGGAATCTTTTTTATAAATACCTGTGAGAACCTTCATCAAGGTTGACTTTCCGGCACCGTTCTCTCCCATCAGAGCAAGGACTTCACCTTTTCTGACTTCCAGATCTACATGATCCAGTGCATGAACACCAGGGAAAGACTTGTCGATTCCTTTCATCGTTAATATAACTTCACCCATTTTATTACCCTTGCCTTTCTATTTCACTTCTTCTCTCAATTATTATGTATCACGATTAGTTCTTTCTGCGTCTTGCAACAACGTCACTGAATACTGCGACGATAACGATAAGACCTGTGATGATAAGCTGATAATCTTTTGTAAAGCCAAGAGCAAGAATACCTTCCTGAAGCAATGCGATGATGAATACACCGATTACTGTACCACTGATAGAAGCAAGTCCGCCTGCCATGGATGTACCACCCATTACACAACCTGCAATTGCCTCATTGTTGTACTGATCACCATATCCAGGCTGAACAGTTGTGTAAGCGGCTGTGTAGAAGATTGCTGAAATACCAACCAGGATTCCACAGATAATATATGCAGACATTTCCCATTTTTTTACATTTACACCAGAAAGTCTTACTGCTTCTTTGTTGCTTCCAAGACATAAGATGTAACGTCCAAGTTTTGTTTTATTTAACAGGATCGCACAGACAATTGCCACTGCAAGGAAAATGATCAGACCTACCGGAATTCCATCAATACTGATGATTTTTCTAAACCAACCACCATCCTGCATCTCCTGCGGCCAGCTGACAGACTGTGTCTTTGTGAATACAGATGCAACACCTTTTGAAATATTCATACTTGCCATAGAAGTAATGAATGAAGGTACTGACCAGTATGCTACCAGATACCCGTTAAAGATACCAAAGATCAGTCCGATCACAATGCTGAGGATCAGCGCTACCGGCATCGGCATTCCATGTGATGTGAAGCAGTAGCCTGAAATCAATGCACAACAGAACATAACCGGTCCGATGGAGAAATCAATCCCTCCTGTTGCGATTACAAAGGTAACTCCCAATGATAAGAATCCCAGAAAATATGCATAATTGAGGGTACTCAGAATACGTTCAATTCCGAAGAAACTTCCCTGTGTCAGTGCGCAGAAGAAAGCATACATCAGAAGTAATACAAAGCATAACACGATTCTGTTAAACCCTACCTTTTTTACAAAAGGATTTTGTTTAATCTTTTCCACTTTTCGTCCTCCTACTTCTTTTGTTCCGTCTGTTTTAAATACGGAATCATTTCCTATCTCGCTGTTCTGCGCCACCGCCCTGTATCTGCTTCGACTCCTTCAGGCGCCCGCTGCAATACTTGGAAAACATGAACCCCAGATTTCATACTTTTCGTAGTGTCAGAATCGAGATCAACTTTCGAACCCGTGACTTCAGAACTAAGATTTATATATAGTATAGTCTTTCTTTTTCCTGATTGAAATTGAAAATCTTCCTAAAAAAGGTTAAAAAATTACACCACCGGGTAATATTTTACACGGTAGTGTAACCTTTTCACCTTTTTCGCTTACTGTTGACCGGAAAACGGGTATAAAAGTCTTTGATTTTCCTCTTCATACATATTCTCTTTGGTGATCAGCTTACAGCCGGAATCCAGATTATATTCCATCGGATAGCCTTCAATTGCTTTTACTGCCTGTTCCACCCCCAGATATCCGATATTAAATGGTTTCTGGATCACGATCCCCTGAAAGACTCCGGCTTCCAAAAGCTGGATCTGCTCCACGGAGTTGTCAAATCCAACAACCTTCACCTGATCTTCCATCCCCATTTTTTTGACGCCGCGGGCAGCGCCGACTGCTGAATATTCATTCGTTCCAATCACAACATCAATCTCCGGCCGTTCTTTTAACATTTTTTCTGTCAGATCGCTTGCAAGATCGTAAGAAGAATTACAGTAGACAATATCCTGAATCCGATTTTGATCCTCTCCCAGACCTTCTCTGATCCCATCCTCTCTTTCTGTCGCTGTGGAGCTTCCTTTTACGTGCGCCACAACTCCGATCTTTGAATCCGGTTTTAAAATTGTTTTTGCAAACGTTCCCAGTTCTTTCCCTGCTTTAAAATTGTCGGTCGCAACCACTCCGTTGGCAATTTCTTTGTCGATCACAGAGTCCACCAGGATTACTTTGATACCGGCATTGATCGCCTCCTGCACTGCTTCTGTCGTATGAGTATAACTGCATGGCGCAATCAGAAACGCATCCGGATTCTTCTTGATACTCTCTTCAATCAGCCGGTTCTGCCCTTCATAATCATCCTCTGAATCACTTCCGACCACCTCGATCTCACAGCCAAATTCTTCTGCTCCCAGCTTTGCTCCTTCGATCAGCCCGGTCCAGAAATCATTGGATTCATCAATGGTCTTAGGAACCATGATGATCTTATAAGTCCGCTTATTTTGAGAGCTGTCCTGAAGCACACCGATCGTGATCAGAATCAGGATCAAAAGCACAAATCCGGCCGTCATTACCCCAATCAGTCTTTTACCTGCCCGTCTCTTCATTGCTTTTTCCTCCATCCAGAGGGATCGTCACGGTCGCAACCGTTCCCTCACCTTTTCTGCTGATATAAGAAATCCCATATTCCGGCCCGTAATAGAGCTGCAGCCGTTTCTGCACATTATATACCCCTACCCCATTTGACTTGGTCTTTTTCTCTTTTTTCTCCAGAATATGTTCCAATTCCGACTCTTCCATTCCGGCCCCGTCATCTGCAACGACCAGACAGACACGATTGCCTCTTCTGTAACCGCGAATATCCAGATTTCCTTTGGTCTCTTTATATTTCAGACCATGATAGATTGCGTTTTCCACCAATGGCTGAAGTACAAACTTAATGATCCGAACATCCAGGATCCGCTCTTCCACGTCAATCGTATACTCCAGCTTATCTTTATAACGCATCTTCTGGATCGTCAGATAGCTTCGCACATAATCGATTTCTTCTGCCACCGTGATCTGCTCTCTGTCGTTGCTGATACTCTGTCTGAGCAGCTTTGCCAGAGCAGATGTCATCAATACGACCTGATCATTTTCTCCTGCCTCTGACATCCAGATGATAGAATCCAGTGTATTATAAAGAAAGTGTGGATTAATCTGCGCCTGCAGGGCTTTCATCTCGCTCTTTCGTTTCTGCTTCTGCTCATAGATGTTCTGTTCCATCAATGCATGGATCTTTTGCGTCATGGCATTGAACGATTTGCTAAGACTTCCAATCTCATTTTCTGCCGTGATTTCCACACTGGCCTGTTCAAAATCCCCCTTTTCCACCAGACTCATCGAATCTCTTAAGCGTCTCAATGGTTTGGTGATCTCGCTGGAAATGAAGCTGGAAATCAGAATGACACCGATCAGAATCCCTGCTGCTGCCAGAAGATACAACATCTGTGCCTGCCGATTGTTTTTCATCAATTCCGTCACATAAGATGCCCCTACCACTGTCCATCCCGTCTTCTCAGATTTTGACATCGTATAAAGCTTACTGTCTTCACCTTCCTCTGTCTCCAGAAAATCCCCTTTTGAAGCCAGGATATCCTCGATCCGTTCTTCTTTTAATCCACCATAGATCAGCTGCTGCTGCGGATGGTAGATCATACTGCCTTTTTCATCCAGAATAAAAATATATCCCTTGCTTCCAATGGATGTATTGCTGCAAAGACTGCTGATCGCACTGTAATTTAAGTCGACAAAAAATACCCCCTCGCGTTCTCCTGTCTGCTCATTCACAATCGCACGGCTTAAGGTGATCACCCAGTGATAGCTGCCTGCGATCGCATTCTGCACATGAGAAGATGACACCGCGATCCCGGTCGGTGAATGGATCGCCGCCTGATACCAGCTCTGCTGCCGGACATCCACATACTTATTGAGACGATCCGCTCCTGAATTGATCAAAGCTTCTCCGTTATCTGCAACAGCCGCAACATTGTAAATATCAGAACGGCTTTCCAGAATCGTAGTAAACTGCGTCAGGATCCGCTCTTTCGCAGCCTCCTTTTCCTCAGGCATCTGCTCCTGATTAAATAAATAACGCGACAGATCACTTCCACTTGCCGCCACCCAGGAAATATTTTCCATATAGTCTATATAGGAATCTATATCATAATTCACCTGACTGATCAGCTGAGAAGTCGAAGTTCTGGAATTCTCGTATATTGTTTTTTTTGTGAAATTCATAGCAATCAGAAGAAAGATCAGAACCGCAACTACCACCAACACAGAAAAAGAGAGCATCATCGCGTCCCGTATACTCTTAAATCTTCCAAATATCGTCATCTCACGCTTTTTCATCACTTACTTCTCCCTGGAATACTCTTTTGGAGTCAGTCCCGTGCTCTTTTTAAATGCAATGCTGAAATAGTGCGGATCACTAAATCCTACTTTTTCTGCGATCTCATAATTTTTCAGGCTGGTCTCACGTAACAGCTGCTTTGCCCGATCCATCCTGATTCCATTTAAAGCTTCTGTAAATGTCTTTCCCGTCGCTTCTTTGAATACACTGCTGAAACGGCTTGTGCTAATGTTCAGATGTTCGCATACATCATTCAAGCTCAAAGACGGATTGCCGTAATTTTTCTTAAGATATTCAAGTGCAAGTCTTGCCCAGCGCTCTCCGCTGGACTGCCCTGCCATCTCCATTGCTTCCATGGCACGCTTAACATACGCTCTCACCTTTTCCATGGCATTGGTAAAGCTTCTGGACTCCATCACATCTCCGATATCACGCTCATCCATCTGAAAATCTTCATTGGCTCTGCGCACCACGCCGTAAATGATCATCATGATCTGCCGGAGCCATGATACAGCCTGGTTTCTTGTCACATATCCATGACTGATCCATTTTTCCACATGATCCAGAATATCCATAAGCTCTTCACTCTGCTGGTTCTTCGCTGCCTCCTCAATATCTTTAAAGTCCTGTTCCAGCTCCAGAAGATTTCCGCAGCTCATCGGAGATTCACAGTCATATACCTGTCCGCTTCCTTTTGTATACCGGTATTTTAAGGTCGCCACTGCAGACTCATAGGATTTCGGCAGTTCTTCCAGCTTTTCCACACAGAATCCGATTCCGATAGAAACGCTCAACTGCATGGCCTCCTTCACTGTCTTTTGAATCTCTCTGCAGATCACTTGAATCTCCTGCGAAAATTCTTTTGGGTTATCGCTCCATAACAGCATACAGACTCTGCTGTCCGAATCCCGATAGGCAATTCCTGCATTGTAATCACTGACGATCTCATTGCTGATATTTTCCACCACAAAAGACATGAGTGCACTCTCTTTTTTCAGTTCATCATTTGTATCATACAAACTGGAATATACATCGATATCTGTCGTCACAACACGGTAAAACGCACCTCCCAGTTCAATTCCGAATTCTTTTAATTCTTCCATACTCGTCTCAATCGCCTGCGTTCCCTGCAGCAGCCTGGACAAGGTTTTGGAAATAATCAATGCCTCATTCTTTGTATAGGTCCGATATGCTTTTTGAAGCGCATCGATCCGCTCCTCCTCCGTTCTCTCACTGTCCAGTTTTTCCCTGATCCTGGTCAGTACCTCTGTCAGCTCCTTTGCCGTCACAGGCTTCAGCAAGTACTCTGCGACTTTATACTGAATTGCCTGCTTTGCATATTCAAAATCACTGTAACCGCTGAAAATAATGATTCTTGTCTGCGGCATATTTTCATAAATATATTTACTAAGCCCCATTCCGTCCAGATATGGCATACAAATATCCGTCAACACCACATCCACAGGATTTTCCTTTAAAAATTCAATCGCTGCTTTTCCATTTTCGCAATCACCTACCAGTTCAAACCCAAGATGTCCCCATTCTATCTTCGCGCTGATTGCTTCACGGACGAGGATTTCATCATCGACCAATAACACTTTATACACTTTTGTATCCTCCCACCTATGACTCCTGTCAAAAACACAGAAATTCCTACGCCTAGTATACAACAAAGCACTGTATTGTGAAAGTAGAAATTTCGGCGGAGATTTTCTTTTATACATAGAAAAAGTCGATGCCAGATATATCTGCACCGACTCTTTCCATGCCTGAAAGAAACGCTAAATATGATCGATTCCCAGTTTTTTATCAAATATTTTCATAAGTACTACTGCTGATACAAAACTTGCTATACATGCAATAATTGCTGCAACTACTGTGGAATCAAATCCTGTCTGTGGGTTGATGACTTGTAACCATCCAAAAATTCCATTGGTTCCTGCTGAGTACTGTTTTACTCCTCCAAATCCGATAATCGCACCCCCAATACCGGAAGCCAGACAAGCAAGGATAAACGGACGCTTAAACTGCAAAGTTACCCCATAAATTGCAGGCTCTGTAATTCCAAACATTGCCGAAATAATCGCAGGGCCACATACTCCTTTTAATTTTTTATTTTTTGTTTTGAGCATGATCATCAGAACCACCCCTGCCTGTGCAAACGCAGAAGCAAGTCCTGCGATCGTAATCGCGTCATATCCGAGAGTTGCCATATTATTGACGTTCAGTGCAACAAATCCCCAGTGCACCCCAAACATCACACATACCTGAATCAATGCTCCATAAAGAAATCCACAGATTGTAGAGTTAATTTCAAAGAGAAATCCCATCAGAGCTCCCAACAAATTACTTGCGAATGTTGCAATCGGTCCCAATACCAGAAGTCCCAGAACAACACCGCCCAAAATTGTAAGCATTGGTACGACAAATGCCTTCACCAACTGTGGAATACAACGATCCAAAAATCGTTCCAGCTTTGCCGCAAAAAAGCAGACTAATACAACCGGAATCACAGAGCTTGCATAATTCATCAGAATCACTGGAATCCCCAAAAATGTAACATATACCGGTGACTCAAAAATCGTTCCTGCAAAAAGGGTATACAGTGGCTCACCTCCCATAATGACCGCAATAGACGGGTACACAAGAGCTGCACCGATAGCCATTCCAACAAACGGAGTCCCACCGAATTTTTTCATTGCCGTATATCCTAAAAAGACGGGCATAAAGTAGAAAAAGCAATCCCCTGCAATGGAAAGGATCTGATAGGTTCCTGCCGTTGCATCCATCAAACCGGTCGCAGTCATAAGTGCCAGGAAACATTTAATAATTCCAGTTGCGATCAACAGATTTAAAATCGGAGTAAAGACTCCTGAAATCGTATCGATAAACCGGCTTGAGATTTTCTTATCTTTCATTTCCTCTTTAAATTCTTTTGCATCTTTTAATCCGCTTTCTTCTTTCTGCATATCATACACAGATAGTAATTCCTGATATACATCACCCACATGACGTCCAATCACAATCTGATACTGACCCCCGCCTTTTACGACGGAAAGCACACCTTCTATGTTTTTTACTGTTTCGTCTTGAATTGTGTCCTCCTGCTTCAACTGAAACCGAAGCCTTGTTGCACAATGATATACATTGAGAATATTTTCTTTCCCACCGATTGTCTCTACAATCTCTCTGACCATTTTTTCATATTTCATCTCGATCCCTCTCTTTTCATTCGAATACAATCACTTTCTTTTCGCCTTTTTCACATCTGATTTTTCTTGATTCTAATGTTTCATTTACAATTGTAATCTGCGTTCCATGAACAGATTCTACTTCTACGCTTTTTACACGGCATCCGCTCCACTCCATGTTTAGAATAAAGCCACTTTTTGTTCGGATTCCACTAACATTTCCATCCGGCATCTCCTGCGGCAAAGCAGGTAAAAGATAAACAACATCCTGGTAGTCCTGTACGATCATTTCCAATATCCCACAGGCTCCTCCAAAATTTCCATCAATCTGAAACGGTGGATGGTTATCCAAAAGATTGTCTAAAGTTGCCTCTGCCAATAATTCTTGAAGATTTTGATATGCTTTTTCCTTCTTCCACAGTCTTGCAAAAAACAGGATAATCCACGCTTTACTCCATCCTGTATGACCTCCGCCATTTTCCAGGCGTCGATCCAATGTTTTTTCTGCTGCTTGTGCCAGCTTCGGAGTCTGGTCTTTCCGGATCTGCTGTGCAGGATACAAAGCAAACAACTGTGAAATATGACGGTGTCCCACTTCCAATTCTTCGTAATCCTGATCCCACTCCTGAATCTGACCATATTTTCCAACTTTTAATTTCGGCAGATTTTCTATCCGGTCTTTTACCAGCCCTGTTAATGGTTCCTCTTTTTCCAAAATCTCTACCGTTTTCAGATAATTACTGAATAATTCTCTTACAATTTCAATATCCATGGTTGGTCCCATACAAAGACATCCATACTGATTCTTAGCCGTGATGTAAATATTTTCCGGAGAACTAGATGGTCCTGTCACCCACTTTCCATCTGAATTCTGAACCATATAATTCATAAAAAACTGTACACTGTCTTTTAAAATCGGAAAATATTCCTCCAAAAATCCCTTATCTTTTGTATACTGATAATGTTCATATATATGCAGACACAGCCAGGCTCCGCCCATCGGCCATATCGTAGAGCTGGTATGATAATCCTGTGGTGCACAATCCCCCCATATGTCAGTATTGTGATGACAGCAAAATCCCTCTACATGATACATGGATGCCGCCACCTCTTTTCCCCTTGGATGCATACGCTTCAAATGCTCCAGAAGCGGAAGGTGTAATGCCTGCAATCCTGTTTTTTCCGCCATCCAGTAATTCATCTGAATATTGATGTTTATAGTATATTTGCTTCCCCACATGGGTTCAAATTCTTCATTCCAGATTCCCTGCAAATTTGCCGGAAGGCTACCCTCTCTGCTGGAACTGATCAATAGATATCTTGCAAAATCATAATACAGATTCACCAGCCCGATATCATGATGTCCTTCCCGGATTCTTTTTAATCTTTCTGGTGTTGTGAGATTATCCAGATTCATTTCCTGTCTGAAAGTGAGACGACTGGCATTAAAGTATGTTTGATAATCCTGAATATGCTCTCTTTTTCTCTCTGCATACGTGTCCAGAGATAATGAAGCCAGATGCTCTCTGCACCATTGTTTCGGTTCTGCAGATCGAAATGTCGTTCTTCCCGTAAAACAGATCAGAACTTTTCTTGCCTTTTCTACAATAATACGGCTTCCCATCTGATATTGCCTTCCCCCACAGGAACAAACTCGAACTCCCATGGCAAATCCAATTCCTTCCCTTCCTCCGGATGATCCTTCCAGCCAGATGTACTGATTTTCCTCTGCCAGAATCCGATCACAGAAGGATACTCCGCGACCTGATCGATTGTCTTTTCTGGTTGCAGATATCTCAAGGTTAATGTCCTCTCCACTTTCTGCACAAATACTGTACATAGCCACTTTTGCCGGATTTGAGGCAAAAAATTCACGATTCCATTTTGTTCTTCCCACACAGTATTCAATCTTTCCAACTGCCTGTTCTAAATTCAATATTCTCTGATATGCTTCCACTTCTGCTGCAGATTCCTTTAAATATGGCAGTCCACTTTCATCCCGAGCCAGTTTTCGCTCTGCTTCCTGATCCATAAAACGAATCCAGATATCTCCTAACGGCTGGTACACCCGCATATTAGGACTTGTAGCATACATACTTTGTTCTGCCAGTTTCTCTGCTTCCTGAACGTTTCCTTCAAATAAACATTCTCTGATTTTTTCAAGATATCTTCCTGCATCAGGATTAACCCGATTTGAAAATCCGCCTGACCATACGGAATCCTCATTCACCTGTATCCGCTCTTTTGCAACATTTCCGAACACCATTGCTCCAAGAAATCCATTCCCAATTGGAAACGCCTGGTTCCATTCTTCCGCCTCTTTCCGGAAATAAATATTTCCCATAGACTCCTCCTTTTTCTTCTCAAATAAAGCTCTATTTGTTACTATCATTATAATAAAAAAAACAGAGATTTTTAAAAGTTCGAATTTTGGAAACTTTAAAACCCTCTGTTTTTAACCTCTTTTATTTTGTATTCATACCTTCTGAAGTACCATATAACTCTTCATAACTGTATAATAGTCGTTCTATGAACACCTGATACAGGATTGGATGATTTTGGACACAGTCTGCATATCGAAACAACACACACTCATCTACTCTTTTATCAACCAACATTTGTTCATTCGATGTAACCAGCACGATTTTGGCTTTCGTCTTATCAAAACTATACTTTGGCGGCCGCCCTTCACGATTCTGATATTCAGTGATGTATTTTCCTGAATTCGAAAAAATAAAGATCAATGTCTCCTCATCCGCTGATTCGATATAGTTTTCCTGCTGTCTGTCATTCATTGTCGTATACAAAAACTTATGGTAATAATGCATTTTATGCTGCAAATTGATCGCCGCAGATTCTGAATAACTGATTCCAAACGCTGCCAGGTGTTTGTATTCATGCAAATCCACCGCCAGACGTTTTAACTGATCTTCCTCCATTCCAAACAATACAGATCTAATATCTTCTGACAAAATTTTTTCATATTCCCATATGCCATGCCCCCGAATATAATCTGTGATATTACATTTTCCATTGCTATTATAAATTTCCTTCTTCCCCTGCCGTACTGCTTCCAGTTTAAAATCTAAATAATCTTCAAAACCAATGTCTCTGACAAACTTGGAAATCGTTGACTTTGAAACAGCACACATCTTTGCCACATCACTGATCGACATTCTTGGAAGCTCCCATAAATTCCAGATCATCATTTTGGCAATATAAAATTCTGTAGAATCCGGTTTTTTCTCATTCAATGCAGTGATGAGTCTATTATATAAAATGTACATAGTTAATCTCCTTTTTCATATGTACTTCTATTTTAACCGAATTTTTTTCTGTTTAAAATAGCAATCTGCCTTAAATAAGTAAAAAGACATACCATACAGCATGCCTTTCTACCTATTTACAGCTTTACAACGTTACAATTTTTCCTTCTTCATCCCAGAGATCGTGCCAGTCTTTTGCGCCTTCCCACAAAAATACCTGACCTTTCACAAGACGGTTGTTTCTCTCAAGTGTCTCGATCGTCTTCATCTCTTCTTCAGTCAGCGGATCCTCTGTCATCGCTTTCAGGTTACTTACATATTCTGCTTCATGAACAGAGAACGGAATCGGAATCTGTCCTCTCTGATGTGCCCATTTTAAAGCGATCAGCGCCGGATGACAGCCATGTGCCTTTGCAATTTCCTGCATCTCAGGAGTCTGCAGGTCTGCTACATCTTCCGGACACTTATCTCTCTCCGGTCTCTGTGGGGAACCAAGCGGCATGAATCCGATCGGCTGAATCTTATGTTCCGTCAGATAATCAAAGATTTCCTTCTGCTGGAAGCACACATGCATCTCGGATTCACAGGCAGACGGCATAATTTCCATAAGCGGCAGTACTGCCTCCATTTTCGGAATGGTCATATTGGAAATTCCAATGTGGCGGATCAGTCCTTTTCTCACCAGTTCTTCACACTGTCTGTATGTATTCATAAATTCTTCCACAGAGAATGGTCTGGAATCCGGATTTCTGGAATCCACATCACATCCCGGTGCATGGTAGTTCGGAAATGGCCAGTGAATAAAGAACAAATCAATGTAGTCACACTGCAGGTCCTGAATGCTTTTTCTGCAGGATTCCTCTACTCCCTCATGCATATCATTCCATACTTTTGTCATGATAAATAAATCTTTCCGTTCTACCACACCCTCTTCAAAGGCCGCATGGAATACCTCTCCAATCTGATCTTCATTTCCATAACATGCCGCACAGTCAAACATACGGTATCCGCAGCGGATTGCTCCTGCCACTGCATTTGACACCTGCTCCGGTGTAAAACGGTCAGAACCAAATGTCCCCATTCCCACACATGGGATTTCTTCTCCTGTATACAATTTTACTTTCGGCACCATTGCCGGCTGAATCATTTCTGCCATGTTTTGTCCCTCGCTTTCTTTATTTTAACTTTGTTATTTTTACCTCTTTAAAAATGCGTTCCATATCTTCTTTTACAAAAAATCCGGTTTCTTCTCGAAGTGCAGCTGCCGCTGAAATCGCGCTTGCAAGTCTTAAACTTCCTTCCACGGAAATCTTCTGACTCATTCCGACTGCAAATCCGGCAATCATGGAATCCCCGCATCCCACGGTATTGACTGCATCGATTTTCGGAACCTGCGCCTGATAAATCCCTTCTTCACACACCACAAAGGATCCCTCTGCGCCAAGCGAAACTGCTACGATCTCCACTCCGCCTTCATGAATCTGCTTTGCTGCCTCGATCATTTCCTCCAGGCTGTCACAGGACATGCCTGTCAACATCCGGATCTCATCCAGATTCGGTTTGATCATTGTCGGTTTTGCTTCAATTCCCATGGTAAGCAATGCGCCGCTTGTATCCAGAATCACATTCCGTTTTTCCTCTCTGCAGATTTCCACCAGACGCTGATACGCGCTTCCATCCAGTCCTTTTGGCACACTTCCGGACATTGCTATCACATCTGCCTGTTTTACCAGATTGCGGAATTTCTTTAAAAATCCCTGAAACTGCTCTTCTGTTACCGTAAACCCCGGTTCCAGAAATTCTGTCTGCACACGATTCGTCTCATCCCAGATATTGATGCAGGAACGGCTCTCTGCTTCCAGATGGTAAAACTCACTTTGAATTCCGAAAGGCTTTAACGCCTCCTCAATATAATTTCCCGCATGGCCTCCTACAAAACCTGTGGCAACTACTTCTTCTCCTGCGATTGCTGCAGGTTTTGAAACATTGAGTCCTTTTCCGCCCGGAGTGTATGCACACTCCTTCACACGGTTTACTTCTCCCAGACGGAAATTTTCTACAACGTAACGTTTATCGATTGCTGCGTTTAATGTCACGGTCAGTATCATCTTACAACTATCTCCCCACTCATTTACGATTCGTTTACAAGTAACACTTTTCCTTTGACCAGTCCCGGCGTCTTGAACATCTGAAATGCCTCCTGTGCCTGACTCATCGGGACTTTTTTGTAGATAAATCCCGGATCGAATTTTAACTGTCCTGTTGCAAAATAATGTGCGGTCAGCTCCCACTCTTTTCCCGGAAACGGTGCACTGTAAGACATCCAGGAACCGGTCAGGTGGAACTCTTTCCGGTTCATATTCTCCCACATTGCCGGTGTGAATGTAAGCTCTGCATGTGGTGTTCCGATAAAGCAGACATTTGCTTTATTGCCCGCAAGTTCAAATGCCATATGCATAGTCGGGATCTGTCCTGCCGTCTCGAACACATAGCCATATCCCTTTTTCCCGGTAAGTGCCATTGCTTCCTGCATATAATTTTCTTTCGTTGTATTGATGACTGCATCTGCACCCAGACGTTTTGCCAGTTCCAGACGCTCCTCGCTGATGTCAAATACCACAACTTTTCTGGAGCCGAAAATCTTTGCCCACTGCATGGTGAACATTCCGATCGTTCCACCGCCTAACACAGCGACATACTGCCCTCCCTGATACTCGTTCTGTAACAATCCGTGAAGGGCAACTGTAGAAGGCTCGAACATAGCGGCCTGCTCATAGGAGATCGAAGAATCATAGACAACTGCATTTTGTTCTGGAATCACCACATAATCTGCATTGCTTCCCTGCTCTCTGGAGCCGATAAAGCTATAATGCTTGCAGAGGGAAAAGTTTCCATTCTGGCAGTCATCACATTTCATACAAGGCTTTAACGGTGCACCGGATACTCTGTCTCCGACTTTTACCTTTGTGACACCTTCTCCGATCTCCACAACATCTCCGGAGAATTCATGTCCAAGTACGATCGGATAAAAGTGTACTCCATTGTGAAGCACTCTCGGAATATCCGAACCGCAGATTCCGGATGCCCGAACCTTAACCTTCACTTCTCCCGGTCCCGGAATCGGCTCTTCATAATCCAGATACTGTACATCTTCATTTGCACAAACTACTGCTGCTTTCATTGTTTCTTTCCTCCTGTCTTTTTCATCAGACTTTTTAATTGTTCATACAGAGCTCTGTATGTCTCATAATTCTTTTCGTGGATTTCCTTATGTTCCACATTCGGCGTATGGACTCTTCCTTTATTGACGTTCTTCTCCACCGCTTCTTCAAAGCTTTCATACATTCCTACTCCGACTCCTGCAAGAAGTGCCGCTCCCAATGTGGTTGCAGTATCTGATGAGGGGACTTCCATGGTTTTTCCGGTCACATCGGATTTGATCTGTGTCCAGAGGTGTGAATTTGCTGCTCCTCCCATTGCTTTTAACACTTCCACTTTTGCTCCTGCTTCTTCTGCCGCTTCCAGATTGTGCTTCAGTGCATAGGCAGTTCCTTCCATCGCAGCCCGGATCAGATGTCCTTTTTTCTTGCTGAAATCCAATCCGTAGTAAACACCTTTCGCATCCGGATCCCAGATCGGAGAACGTTCTCCGGACATATACGGAAGAAATACAACTCCGTCACTACCCGCCGGAATTACTTTTGCCTCTTCGTTCATCAGATCCAAAGAGCTGACGCCCCTTCGCTTTCCTTCCTCTCGTTCCCAGTCTCCAAATTCCTTTTCCAGCCAGCGCATGACACCGCCGCCTCCTGTAGTTCCCCCCTGAAGCAGCCAGTGTCCCGGCACAACATGGGCTCCGAGGATCAGCCTCTCGTCTGCACAATAATGATCCATGCAGATACTCATCCCCCCTGCCTGCCCGCCTTGCTCCTGTGTCTCTCCATCGTGAAGTACACCGACTCCCAGTGTTCCGCAGGCTGCATCCAGACCGCCTGCCACAACCGGGATTCCCACGCAAAGTCCACTTTCTTTGGCCGCTTCTTCTGTCACGGTTCCGATCACAGCATGGCATGGATAGATTTCAGGAAGCAGATCCTTTGAAAATCCGAGCTCCTCACACATTGCAAAATCCCAAGTCATTTCCTGCATATTAAAGCAATGCAAACCATAGCCCTGAGAAACATCCTGTGTCATTTTTCCAGTCAGCTTAAATGCAATATAGCTGTTTGACTGTAAGATCTTTGCTGTTTTTGCATATACTTCCGGAAGATTTCTCTGATACCAGACAATCTTAGGCGTTGTATACGATGGCTGCAGGGAGTTTCCACACAGCTTGAAAATCCGATCTTTTCCGATTCTCTCATTCAATTCATCACAGATGTCCTGCGCTCTTGTGTCCATCCAGATCGGTGTATTTGTCAGAACGTTTCCGTTTTCATCCACTGCGATGGCTGACCAGCTCTGCCCGTCAATTCCGATTCCCGCAATCTCATCCGGTGAAATCTCAGCTTTTTGTAACATTTCCGGAAGTACCTGGCAGATTGTATTCCACCAGTCCTCCGGATTTTGCTCTGCCCATCCGGGCTTTGGATAATACACCGGATACGTTCCGCTCTGCGCGGCCAGGACTTCTCCTGCTTTATTAAATACAGCGATTTTACATCCGCTTGTTCCAATATCAATTCCTATTAAATACGTCTTCATGTTCTCCTCCAAAACATTCCGAAACGTTTCGGTTTTCGGGATAAAGAAATCGTACACCTTGTCATACAGACAAAATGTGTACGGATTTTCCTTCTACAAAACTGGTCTTTAACTTCATTTCTTTCGGAGGCATCTCCCGGGTTGGATTGTCCAGTCTGTCCAATATCAGTTCTGCTACATTTCTGCCGATTTCTTTTGTCGGCTGTGTCACAATACTTAGCTTTGGATTGCTGGCTTTCGCAAACTCGATATTATCAAATCCTATCACTGACAGATCTTCCGGAATCCGGATTCCAATCTCATTGCTTTCGATCATGGCTCCAACCGTCATCTCATAATTTGATACAAAAACTGCTGTCATCTGCGGATTCTGTTTTGCAAGCTCCTTCATCGCCCTGGCACCGCCTGCGATCGTATAATCTCCATGCACAACCAATGAATCCTGTACTTCGATTCCTGCCTTTTTGAACGCCTCTTCATATCCAAGATATCGCTCTCTTGCTGTAAATACATGCTCCGGTCCTGCAATCATTCCGATCTTTCGATGACCTGCCAGAAAAAGTCTCTCTACTGCCGCCTGCGCAGCTCCCCGGTTGTCCACAAGTACACTGTCACATGGAACATCTTCCAGATTACGATCGATCAGCACAACTGGTTTTCCCACATGTAAAAATCTCTCCAGATGCTTTCCTGATTTGCCGGACGGCATCAAGATCAGTCCGTCCACCCTGCGTCGAAACAAAAACTCTACCGCTTCCGCTTCCCGTGCCGCATCTGTTCTACAGTCACAGATCATCGTTGCATATCCATGATTTCGAAGCACATCTTCCACTTCTGTAATAATCTCTGCACAGAAAATGTTGTTCAGCTCCGGAATGATGATCCCAATCGTCTTTGTCCGGTTTGTCTTTAAACCTCTCGCTACCTCGTTTACCTCGAAATCCAATTCGTCAATTGCCGCCTCAATTTTGATCCGGTTTTTCTCCCGGACATTTCCCCCATTTAAATAAGAAGAAATCGTTGCCAGTCCCAGTCCTGTCACTCTCGCGATGTCTTTCATCGTCGCTCCCATTGATGCTTTCCGCCTTCCTTACTACATCTATGTGGAACTACTGTACCTTTCCTGTACATCCACACATCTTCATTCGCAGTATGGTCTGTTCTTTTACGGCTTTCATTGCTGCAATTCCCAGTTTTTTCGGATCAAAGGTCTCCGGATTCTCTTTCAGCAACTGTTTTTCAGCATCTGTGTATGCTACACGCAATTCTGTCGCAAAATTCACTTTACACATCCCGCGCTGTACACATTCTACCACATCTTCTTCGCTGAGTCCACTTGCACCGTGAAGTACCAGTGGTACAGAAACAACCTTTTTACAATCTGAAACCCTTTCTTTATCCAACACTGGAGTTCCCGCATAAAATCCATGAGCTGTACCGATCGCGATCGCCAGAGAAGAAACACCCGTTCTTTCCACAAATTCTTTTGCCTCTTCAGGATCTGTATTATGATCCGCTTCTGCCTTCAGATCATCTTCTTTCCCGCCTACTTTTCCAAGCTCCGCTTCCACCGGAACTCCATAGGCATTGGCTACCTCAACCACTTTTTTTGTCAGTGCCACATTTTCTTCAAATGTTTCATGGGATCCATCGATCATCACAGAAGTATATCCGGCTTTCATCGCCTGTACAGCCAGCTCAAAGCTGTTGCCGTGATCCAGATGAAGACAGACCGGAATATCGGTCTTAGAAGCCTCTGCTTTTACAATTGCTGCAAATGTTTCCAAAGATCCATACTTGACCGTAGATGGAGTAGTCTGCAGCATAACCGGCGAGCGCATCTCTTCTGCCGCCGCGATCACAGCTTTTGCCATCTCCATATTTTCTACATTGAATGCTCCCACTGCATACCCACCTTTTTGTGCGTCTGAAAGCATTTTTTCCGACGTTACTAATGGCATATCTCTTTCCTCCTTTTCTTTAACCGAAACGTTTCGGTTTTGTGAGATAATAGTACTATACAAAAAGAATATTGTCAATCTCTTCTGTAAGGAAAACTGAAAAACCGGGACAGAAAAATCTGTCCCGGCGTATATTGGCAACAAAATAGTCGATTATGGCTTATTTATTTATATTCTTCCAAAAGTGCTTAGCGCTGTACACGTCCGGAAGCATCTCCTCCTGCCAGTTTGGCAACTTCATCCATAGAAACCATGTTGAAGTCACCTTCGATGGAGTGTTTCAGGCAGGATGCTGCTACTGCAAATTCAATGGTAGCCTGTGAATCATATCCGCTCAGTGTTGCAGCGATCAATCCGCCGCCGAAGCTATCTCCGCCACCTACACGGTCTACGATATGCATCTTATATTTTTTACTGAAGAAATAGTCTGTTCCGTCATATAACATAGCAGACCAGTTATTGTCATTTGCTGAAATAGATTCACGAAGTGTAATTGCAACTTTCTCAAATCCGAAACGGTCAGCAAGCTGTTTTGCTACATCTTTATATCCTTCGTGATTTACTTCTCCTGCAGTTACATCTGTGTTTGCTGCATGAATACCGAATACATCTGCTGCATCTTCTTCGTTTGCAATACATACATCCACATATTTGCAAAGTTCACCCATTACTTCTCCTGCTTTTGCTTTGCTCCACAGTTTATTTCTGTAGTTTAAGTCACAGGAAATCTTCACATTCATCTCTTTGGCTGCTTTACAAGCTTCCAGACAGATTTCTGCTACATTGTCATTGAGTGCTGGTGTGATTCCTGTAAAGTGGAACCATTCTGCTCCTTCAAAGATTTCTTTCCAGTTGAAATCTTCTTTGGATGCTGTATAGATAGAAGAACCTGCACGGTCATAAATTACTTTAGATGGTCTCTGAGAAGCACCTTTCTCCAGGAAGTAGATACCTACTCTGTCTCCTCCACGTGCGATCTTGGATGTATCCACACCGTATTTTCTCAAAGAATTTACTGCTGCCTGTCCGATCTCATGTGTCGGAAGTTTTGTTACGAAAGAAGCATCAAATCCATAATTTGCCAGAGAAACTGCTACGTTTGCTTCTCCACCGCCGTATGTTGCTCCAAATGTATCTGCCTGCACAAAACGATAATATCCTTCTGGTGCAAGTCTTAACATAATTTCTCCAAATGTAACTACTTTTTTACTCATTATTATTCTCCTTTAATAATTTTTTATTTCTGTACAAGATGTACTGCAAATCCGGCAACTTCTTCTTTTAAGTAAATTGCTGTAAGTTTTCCGTCTTTGTATTTTGCACTGTCCATATTGAACTCTACGCCCTGAGACTCCAGATAATTTACTGCACGATCTACGCTGTTTGTTCCTACTGCAATGTGTCCTTTTGCTCCAAGGTATGGGCTCTTCATTGCTTCTACAGCACTTCCTGCAAATACAGAACTGTTTCCGCTCTTCTTCTCAAATCCGAATAAAGAAGCGAATGTTCCTGCTGTTTTCTCAGCCTCTTCTTCATTTTCACAGTTGATTCCGATGTGTTTCAGTTCAAATCCAAGCATTGTCATCACTGCTTCTTTTGTCAGCTCTGTAATCTTATCAAATTCTCCTGCTGCAACAAGATCTCCTTTTACCATCCAGCTTCCGCCACATGCCAGGATCTTAGGGAATGCAAGGTAGCTGTTGATGTTCTTTGCATTGATTCCGCCTGTCGGCATAAATTTCATATTTGTGTAAGGTGCTGCCATGGACTTGATCATATTCAGTCCGCCGGCTGCTTCTGCCGGGAAGAATTTCACAACTTCCAATCCAAGCTCGATTGCCTGCTCTACATCACTTGGATTTGCTGTTCCCGGTGTCACCGGAACTCCTTTTTCAATACAGTATTTTACAACCTTTGGATTTAATCCTGGACTTACGATGAATTTTGCTCCTGCTGCAACTGCACGGTCTACCTGCTCTGTTGTCAGAACAGTACCTGCCCCTACCAGCATCTGTGGGAACTGCTCTGCCATAATGCGGATAGACTCTTCTGCTGCTTCTGTACGGAATGTCACTTCTGCACATGGAAGTCCGCCGTCACAGAGTGCCTTTGCCAAAGGTGCTGCGTCTTTCGCATCATTTAATACAACAACCGGAACAATCCCGATTTTCTGAATCTTTTCTAATACTTCGTTCATGGTCATTCTCCTTATCACTGAATCACGTTGTTTGTTTCACATTATGGAACTACGTTTCGTAATATGAACTCTTTAATTTTGATTATACTCACTTTCTATGGATTGTCAAGCCATTCTTTGCATTTTTTTACTTTACTATTTTTTTATTTACTCTTCTTCCCAAACTGTGCTACAATAACCACTGAATGATACTCGGCGCTCTTTTGAGCACCGGACTTTACAGGAGTGATCTTATGGAAGAAAAAAACCCAATACAGGTATCGGAACGTATTTTCCATACCATAGAATGCCTTGCCCGTACCGGTCCGATCGGACTTCTGGAACTGAGCAAGGAATTAAATCTCAATAAAAGTACCGTCCACCGTATCTTAAACTCCCTGATCTGTATGGAATATGCAAAGCAGGATGCGGAGACACTGAAATACAGTCTGACATTTAAATTCTGTGGAATCGCCAACCAGATTCTGGCCCAGAATAATATCATCGATCTGATCCGCCCTTACATTAAAGAACTTGCAGAACAGACCAATGAAACGGTCCACCTGGTCCAGCTGGATGGTCTGAATGCAGTATATATTGATAAAGTAGAGGCTTCCCACAATTCCGTGCGGTTAATCTCTATGGTCGGAAAATCAATTCCTTTGTACTGCTCCGGAGTTGGAAAAGCGCTGCTGGCAGATATGAAAGATGAAAAAGTAAAAGAAATCTGGGATCACAGCGAAATTCGAAAGCTCACCGATTACACCGTTGTCGATTTCGTCAAATTTCAAAATCTGATCGCAGATGTCCGCAAAAACGGCTATGCCATGGATAACGAAGAAAATGAACTGGGTGTGCGCTGTATCGCCGTCTCATTGAAAGGCCTTCACAGAAAACCCTCGTATGCCATCAGCGTATCTGCACCGAAAGACCGGATGGATGACGCACGGATGGAACAGTTTACCCATCTAATCCTGGATACCAAACAACGGATTCAGAATGAACTGGGAAATTAATTTAAAAATGAGGAAAGAACCTGTTTTTGATTCTTTCCTCATTTTTCTTTTTATTTATACCTCAAATCCAAAATATCTTACTGCATTGTTGTAAGAGATATCCTGCACAATTCTTCCAAGAATCTCTTCATCTGCCGGATACTCTCCGTTTTCTACCCATCCGCCGATGAGATTGCAGAGAATCCGTCTGAAATACTCATGTCTTGTATAAGACAAAAAGCTTCTGGAATCTGTCAGCATTCCCACAAAATTACTGAGAAGTCCCAGGTTGGCAAGGGATGTCATCTGATCGATCATCCCCTGCTTGTGGTCATTGAACCACCATGCGCTTCCCTGCTGGATCTTTCCTACGACACCGGCATCCTGGAAACATCCGATGATCGTTCCGATGGCTGCATTATCGTTTGGATTCAGACTGTACAGAATCGTCTTTGGCAGCTCGTCTGTTACATTCAGTGCATTGAGCAGATCTGCCAGCTGTGCAGATGGCGTATAAGTGTCAATACAGTCAAATCCCGTATCCGGTCCAAGCTTGCGGAAACGTTTTACGTCATTGTCACGTTTACATCCGTAATGAAGCTGCATTGCCCATCCCAGACGATGATATTCTCTTCCTGCATAAAGCATAAATGCAGTCTTATATTTTAATTCTTCTTCTTTGCTGATCGGCTCTCCTGCCATTCCTTTTTCAAAGATGGCTTCGATTTCTTCCTCGGAAGCAGGCACATACATGGCATAGTCCAGTCCATGATCCGATGCGCGGCATCCCATCTCATCAAAGAATTCCATGCGCTTTGTCAGGGCATTCTTCATCTCTGCAAAGGAATGAATTTCCATACCGGCTGCCTCTCCCAGTTTTTTCAGGTATGCGGCAAATCCCGGCTTTTCAATCTTCATCGCCAGATCCGGTCTCCATGCAGGGAGTACCTGCACTTCAAAAGAATCATCCTCTTTTAACTGTTTGTGCCATCTTAAGTCATCCGCCGGATCATCTGTTGTACAGATCAATGTCACATTGGACTGGCGGATCAGATTTCTTGCACTCATCTGCGGGCTTTGCAGTTTTTCATTGCAAAGATTCCATACTTCTTCTGCTGTCTTCGCATTTAATGCGCCATGATATCCAAAATAGCGCTGAAGCTCCAGATGACTCCAGTGATACAGCGGGTTTCCGATCGCGCGCTCCAGTGTCTCTGCCCATTTCTGGAATTTCTCCCGATCGGACGCATCTCCGGTAATATAGCGCTCTTCGATTCCATTCGAACGCATCTGACGCCATTTGTAATGGTCAGCTCCCAGCCATACCTGGGTAATATTTTCAAACTGTCTGTCCTCTGCGATTTCCTGCGGACTGATATGACAATGGTAATCTAAAACCGGCATCTTCGCTGCATAATCATGATACAGCATCTTAGCAGTTTCCGTCTCCAGAAGGAAATCCTGATCCATAAATGCTTTCATACTGCTTCCTCCTACACGTATTTTTTGAGTGTTTCGCGAACAGCTCCCGGTGCTTTTGTCATTTCTTTCAAGTATCCACATACAAGTTCTGCAAGTCCTGCTTCATATAAATCCACACCGAAAATCTGTTTCATCTTCAACACTTCTGATACTGCGCTCTCTACGTCCTGTCCTTCTTCCAACTTCAGGTCTGCAACATATGGGCAGACAGTTGTAAGCAGCGGATCCGGACTTAAATCAAATGCTTTTCCGCTGTCATCTACGCCCATCAGATAACGCAGCCATCCCGCAAATACAAGCGGAATCAGCTTCAGGTCTTTGACATCCAGTTCGTCGGATGCTGCATATGCTTTGATCGTCTCTCCAAAACGGATTGCCAGTTTCTGAGAAGTATCTGTTGCAATACGCTGCGGAGTATCCGGCATAAATGGATTCGGAACACGAACCTGAAGAACTGTATCAATAAACTCTTTCGGATCCAGTACTCCCGGATTGACTACAACCGGAAGACCTTCTTTGTATCCGATTGTCTCCACTAATTTTTTGAGTTCCTCATCTTTCATTTCGTCCGAGATTTTTTCATATCCAAGCAGACATCCGAATACTGCCAGCGCTGTATGCAGAGGATTTAAGCAGGTGCAGACTTTCATCTTCTCCACTTTGTCTACTGTCTCACGCTCTGTAAACATCAGGCCGCCTTTTTCCAGTTCTGGTCTTCCGTTCGGAAATGCATCTTCGATGACAAGATATTCGCACTCTTCTGCATTTACAAATGGCGCCACATACGTATTCTTGGATGTGATCACCGGATCTAGCTCTTCAATTCCATCCTTTTTCAGAAGTTCTTCTACTGAAGCATCCGGACGTGGTGTAATCTTGTCGATCATGGTCCATGGGAATGTCACTTTTTCTTTGCAGTTTACATATGCTCTGAATCCGGCATCTGTAAGTTTGTTCTCTTCCCATTTTTCTGCAAACGTATGGATCGCCGCATACAGCTTGTCTCCATTATGAGAACAATTGTCCATGCTGACCATTGCCACCGGCTTTTCTCCTGCCTGATATCTCGCATAAAGGAGCGCTGCCACTTTTCCGATGTAACTCTTCGGAGCTTCCGGTCCGCTTACAAAGTCTGCCTCTACATCCGGAAGCAGTTCCCCTTTTCCGTTTACAAGGCTGTATCCCTTTTCTGTAATCGTAAATGTCACCATCTGCAGGGAGTCTTTGGCAAAGATCTCCTTCAGACGTGCAAAATCAGATGCATTTTCTGTGTTGACAGTCAAAGACTCTACCACACTTCCGACTACTGTTTTCTCAATGTTTCCATCTGCTTTGAGTGTCACAAGAATTGTGTAATCATCATGAGGATGGTTCATTTTTTCCACGATCTCATAGTCAAATCCCTCTGCAACGATCAGACCGCGATCCAGAATGCCGTCATTCAACAGGTTCTGTACCACATTTGCCTGAAATGCACGGAAAATATTTCCCGCACCGAAATGGATCCAGAACGGATTTTCTTTTGTCGCTTTTGTCACTTTCTCTCTGTCAAATTTTGGAAGGGCGTATCCCGCCTCTTCCCATTTTGCTCTGTCTTTCAGTCCTTCTGCACTTAATCTCATGATTATCTGGCTCCTTTCTCGATTGCTTCCCACAGGCCGTTTAAGTAAGTTGCCCCCAGTGCACGGTCATAAAGTCCGTATCCCGGCATTGCCACTTCATCCCAGATCATACGTCCGTGATCCGGGCGGATCGGTCCGTCAAATCCGATTTCGTAAAGAGCCTTCATGATCTCATACATATCAAATGTTCCGTCAGAAGACAGGTGTGCTGCCTCTTCAAAGTCTGTCGGAGAGTTGAATTTCAGGTTACGCACGTGTGCAAAATGGATTCTTCCTTTCAGGGAACGAATCATATCCGGAAGATCGTTCTCCAGATTTGTTCCGTAAGAACCAGAACAGAATGTCACACCATTGTGCGGGTTGTCTACCATTTCCATCATACGGAGAATGTTCTTCTTGTTGATGATGATACGAGGCAGTCCGAATACGCTCCATGCCGGATCATCCGGATGAATTGCCATGTTAATGTCATATTTGTCACAAACCGGCATAATTCTCTCCAGGAAATATTTCAGGTTTTCAAACAGTTTCTCATCATCGATCTCTTTGTACATCTCAAACAGTTCTTTGACATGCTCCATTCTTTCCGGCTCCCATCCCGGCATCACCGTTCCGTTCATATCACCTGCGATAGAATCAAACATTTTTTCCGGATCCAGTGCATCTACTGCTTCCTGTGTATAAGCAAGTACTGTCGATCCATCCGGACGCATTCTTGCCAGCTCTGTTCTTGTCCAGTCAAATACAGGCATGAAATTGTAGCACACCAGGTGAATGTCTTCTTTTCCCAGGTTTTCCAGTGTCTCGATGTAGTTATCGATATACTGATCTCTCTCAGGTGCGCCTGTTTTGATTGCATCGTGCACATTTACACTTTCAATTCCCGCTACATGAAGCCCTGCTGCCTCTACTTCTTCTTTCATTGCACGAATACGTTCGCGGCTCCACACTTCTCCCGGTGCTGTATCATACAGTGTTGTGATCACTCCTGTTACTCCCGGAATCTGGCGAATCTGCTTCAGAGTCACTGTGTCAAATTTAGCTCCATACCATCTGAGTGTCATTTCCATAGTTATCATACCTTCCTTTTCTGAAATCGTGTTGTTACATTCATTATAAAAAATACTGTCTAAAATACCATTGACTTAGTTGTTGTATACATTGCAAATCTTGTTGTTTCATGCTACTCTAAAAAAAGAAATTCATGTGCTGCAAAAATCAGCACATACTTTTAAAGGAGTTTTTATGAAAAAAAATCTGCAGACAGCATTTATTACAAGACAGCATATGCTGTCACGAGATTTCGAACTTTACTATTATAATGACCACAATCTGTCCAAAGTAGACCTGCATTCCCACAATTATTATGAATTTTATTTTTTTATGGAAGGTGATGTCAGCATTCAGATCGGAACCGAAGTTTACCCGATCCATTTCGGAGATATCATGCTGGTCCCGCCACATATCCCACATCGCCCGATCATTCACAGCACGGCCTCTCCCTACCGGCGTTTTGTGTTCTGGATCAGTCAGGAATACTGCAACCATCTGCTGCAGATTTCCAAAGATTACGCTTATTTAATGCAGCATGTGCAGGTCAGTCAGAATTACTTTTTTCCAACAGACAGGATCACATTCAATGCTATCCAGTCAAAGCTGCTGCGTCTGATCGAAGAAGTGCGTTCTGACCGTTTTGGACGGGATGCCCAGATTCCGCTTTACGTCAATGATCTGCTTTTATATCTGAACCGTCTCGTCTACGAACGGCTTCATCCACAAAAAAGCCGGACCGAGGAATCCCTGTATCAGAATGTTGCTGCATACATTGAGGAACATCTTGACGAAGATCTCTCCCTTGAAAAGCTTGCCGGAGAATTTTTTGTCAGCAAATACCACATTGCCCATGTATTCAAGGATAATCTGGGATTGTCGATTCACCAGTACATTACAAAAAAACGGCTTGCCCTTTGCAGGGAAGCCATTCTCGGACAAATGAGTATCACCGAAGCCTATCAGACCTTCGGCTTCGGTGACTACTCCAGTTTTTACCGGGCATTCAAAAAAGAATACGGGATTTCTCCCAAAGATTTCCGAGACATGCAAAAAGATCTGCTCGTGTGATCAGTCTAAATGGAAGACTTCATGGAGATCTGTACACACCGGGCTGTTGTCCGGGTTCGTCTCCATGATATCAGCCATAAAATCCCACCATTTGCGATTGATTGCTGTATCTGCGCTCTCGTCCCATTTTTTCAAATCCTCAACTTCAATATATCCATACAGAACATTGGTTTCACGATCCAGAAAAATCGTATAATTGCGTCCGCCGTACTCGTGGATCATCTCTTTCATTTCCGGCCAGAGTTCATTATGACGTTTTTCATACTCCTCTGCCATATCCGGATATAACTTCATCTTAAATCCTTTTCTTACCATGCTGTGCTCCTCCTGTATTCATATGATTGTGTTTACTATAGCACAATTATATTTGAAAAAGTTGAGTAAAATTGCGGTTTTTATGGGATTTCGGATGGTTCTTGCGGTGTTGTATTACATCAATTCCGAAATTCATCCCATACAGAATCCAAAGCCTCTATTACCTTCTGATACTGCCTGTATTTTTGCTCATAAATCTCCGCATACTCACTTCTTGGATATACCGTTTTCTTTATTCGTACTGTTCTTTTGATCGCCTCTCCATAATCTTGGTATACTCCAGCCGCAATTCCAGCTGTAATTGCAGCCCCCATCGCCCCCAGTTCTTTATCTTCCATTACTTCTACCGGTATTTGCAAAACATCTGCAAAAATCTGCACCCACACATCAGAATTGGCTGCTCCTCCTGAAAGCTGTACTGCTTTCGGTTTTTCTCTATTTAACAACAGTTTTCTAACATGTGTATAATGAGAAAAGACAACGCCTTCATATACCGCACGAAGCATATGCTCTTTCCCATGATATGCAGTCAGTCCTACAAATGATCCCTTTGCCAGCGGTGCCACATTCGATCCATTTAAAAAGGGCAGAAAAATCAATTGATTATTTTCCGGTTCAATCTGTTCCACCCATTTATTTGTAATATCATAAATTGATCTTCCCGACTGCTGCGCATCTGTTTTTTCATAAGACATTAAATTCCGAATAAACCACTCCATATTTCCTGCAGAGGTAGGACTGCTTTCTTCCACCAGGTAATACCCCGGAATACAGAACATAGAATTTAAGCTGACTGTTCCATTGATAATCGGATGTTTGCAGATAAATTCATTGATACTCCACGTTCCCGCAATCATACATAACTTTTCTTCCCGATCCAGTCCGGATGCAATTCCACACGCATTCACATCAAACATCCCTGCTGCAACAGGCGTTCCTTCTATAAGTCCTGTAAGATCAGCTGCCTCCTTGGTGATGTATCCGCAAATATCAGCAGACTCTTTCAATGGAGGAAACTTGTCATAAAGCGTGCCGATTCCAAAACACTCTAACAACTCTTTATCATAGCTTTTTGTATTCAAATTAATCAGATTGCCTCCTGAAAAATCTGTATACTCTGCACAGGCCTCTTGTGTTAATCGGAATCGAATATAATCTTTTACTGAAAAAATATACTGCACTTTGGAAAGTATTTCCGGCTTCTCCTGCTGAAACCACGCCAAAATACTGACCGGCTGACAGACAAGAATGTCCTGAAAAGTTTTCTCATAAACTTTTTCTTTTGTTCCATCCTTTTCCCATTTCTTTACAAACTTCCATGCTCTTGTATCTGTAGATAAAATACCATTGTATACAGGCTTTCCTGCTTTATCTACCATATAAAGACCTTTTCCGTGCCCGGAAAAAGAAACACCTGCAATTTTATCTGCGGACACTTTGCTTCTTATTACTACCTCTCTGATAACCTGCACATTAGCCTGCCAAAGTGTTTCCATATCTCTTTCTGTATATCCGGACTTTGGAGTAATTACAGGCACAAAGATGCTGGCTACCGCTATCTGATTTCCATTTTCATCAAACAACGCAGCCTTGGAAAATGTTCCACCATTATCAATCCCCATAAAATATCTCATCTTATCCCCTCCGTTCATTTTGAATATCTGGCAGGAACAGGGATTGTACACATGCACAATCCCTGTTCCCCTCCTGTTTTTAATCCACTATAACTGCTTAATCCATTCTGCCATATTGGACTTATCAAATACAAACGGATCTCCTGCCAGAACTGCTGTTCCATCTCCGCTCCTATATGCTTCATATGTAGTGGCTTCATAATCTCTAAAAGCATCCATTTCAAAAGAGGAACCTTCTGTCCCGTCAAATGTCCCCTCTACTGCTGCATATGTGGCTGCACCTGATACAGCACCCAAATGAATCACATCCCAGAGCATCATATAAGGACACACATAATCAAACGCATCTTCATCCGCTGATTTTGGCATAAAAGACTGCATTTCTGATGGAATTCCAAGACCTGTCAGCTTAATTTCACTGTTGGAAGATTTCAGAGCCTGTCCTGCCGCTGCAATACCGACTGTTGTTGGTGAAATAATGCAGTCTACAGAATTTTCCGCAATAAATGCCTGTGCCTGTGTCGTAGATTCTGTCAAATCGTCATTTCCATATTTTTTATCCAGCTCCTTACTTACTTTTCCTGCATAAAAATCTTTGGATAATTCATCTTCCATTGCTGCAATCCATGAATTTTGTACCGGTGTATCAATTGAAGCAGACAATACACCTAATTTAATCTCATCGCCCTTATAGCTCTTAAGTTCACTTTGTACAGTCTCTTCCATTTTTCCATCTCCCGGATAGTCAACTCCCAAAGTGATCAATACTGCTGCCTGTACCAGATACGACCCGATATCTGCTGTTTCTGCCTGATTCACATGGCATACTCGATAATCCGGGCTTGCTTCTGAGTCCACGGATACAATCGGTATTCCGGCCTCTTTTGCTTTCTTAAACACTTCGTTATACCCGGCGTCCCCATTTGTGGAAATCGTAATAGAAGCAACCTTTTGTGTAATCAATTCATCCAACATCTGTACCTGTGCAGCAACTGTTGTTTCTGCCGGACTCTTATAAACTGTCTTCTGCCCCTTACCTGACAGATATTCTTCAAATCCTTCATACATTAGATCTCCAAATGAATTTCCTGTAGATTTGAACATAAATACATGTGCACCTTCCAGTGATTCTTTTCCTGATCCTCCGGTATTTTCTGCTGCCTGATTTTTCCCGCTTTCCGGATCTGTTTTTGATGTTGTGGTACTGCACCCTGCCAGTGATGCAAGCATCATTGCGCTTAACCCCAATGCTGTCAGTCGTTTCCAATTCTTCATATGTTCTTCCTCCTTCTTTATGTATAAGCACTTCTCCTATGCTTATATTCTGTCTATTTTGCTGCAAATCGTGCCTTTGCCCGCTTTTCATCTTCCTGTTGCTCTTTGATCCATATATCCGTTTGCTCTTTGCATTTCTTTTGCAGATTCGTAATATTCTTCTCGATTTTTTCCATTTTCGCTGCTTTCTCTGCCTGCTCCAGAGAAGTATCTTGTTTCAGACTTTCCAAATTTCGTTTCAATACTTTGATTTCTTCTGCAGTTCGGATATTCAATGCCTCTACATTCTTATTTCCTTTATAAATAAATTTTAATTTTAAACTTGCAAGCAACTCCCGATTCAAGCTCGGAATCAATACCGCAATAATCAAAATCAAACCTGTTACAATTTTCCTTGTATTGGCATCTACATCCAAAAGCCCAAGCGTATATGTCAAAAATGCCATAATCAATGTCGCAATCACAGGTCCGTATACTTTTCCTTTTCCACCATTGGTAGAAACTCCACCAAGCACACAGATCGCAATTGCCGTCATCTCATATCCCGTTCCCATAGTGGAAGAAACACTGCCGCCCATACGCCCTACAAAGAAAATGGATGCAATTCCGCACATGACTCCCATCAAAATAAAGACTGTCATTTTTGTTTTCTTTACATCAATTCCGGAATACTGTGCACATGTGGGATTATTTCCGATAATATACAATTTCCTTCCGAATTTTGATTTATGAAGAACAAATACAAATACTGATGCCATTGCGAAAAACAATAACAGTGCAATTGGAATTCCCAGAATATTTGTCCACGCCACAAACGTGTAAAAGCTTGGAAACTCTTTCAATACATTTACATCCAGAATGATTTTTACAATTCCCCGGAACAACATAGACGACGCTATCGTTACAATTACTGCCGGCATTCCTACATATGCTATCAGAAATCCATTGAATGCTCCGCACAATGCACCTGCTGCAATCCCTGCAATCACTCCTGCAAATGCCGGAAGCCCTGCCGAACAACACAGTCCTGTAGCCATCGAAGAAAAAATCATGATTGACGCTACCGATACATCAATGTCTCCTAACATCAGGATAAAGATCATCCCAAGTACCAGTGGGCATACATCCATACCTGACTGAATGATCGACTGTATTGTGCCCTGAGAAAAGTACAGATTCGTTCTGCTAATCATTAAGACCAGATTGATCAGAATCAAAATATATACCAGTACCATTTCCCAGCTTACTAAGAATCTGGATATTTTAAATCCCTGTTTTACTGACAAATCCCTGACAGGGGCTGCTTTCTTTGTATTTTTTTCACTCATCAGATTAATGCCCCCCTTTCTTTCAGTGCTCTTTTCTTGGCAGAATGCTCTGTAAAGATATTTAAAGCTACTGCTGCAATAATAATCGCACCCTGAATTGCATCCGACCATACACTCAGTCCCGGCAACAAACTAATGAAATATGTGATTACTGACATCATCAAAAATCCAATGATCACACCATCAACCTTTCCTTTTCCTCCAGTAATACTGACACCACCGAGGATACAAATTGCAATTGCCGTCATCTCATAAGAATCTCCAATCATGTAACTGCACGTCGCATAATTTGCTGTATACAGCATACCTGATAATCCGGCAAACATCCCACAAATCGTCATTGCCAGAAATATCACTCTCTGCTCTTTAATTCCTGCAATCTGCGCAGACTCTCGATTCGTTCCGATCGCATAAATTCTTCTCCCCCTTGATGTATACCCCAAAAACAAAACTGCAAGAATAAAGGCAAGCACCAAAATCCACAAAATACTCGGAACTCCTGCAATTTTTTTAATCGCAAACGCCTGATATCCTTCTGTAAACTGATGTGGAAACCACCATTCTCCATCACTCAAAAGGAACGAAAGACCCCTGAAAATATACATCGTTCCCAGTGTTGCGATCATTGGCACCATTTTCAGATATCCAACCAAAATTCCATTGATTGCTCCGCACAATGCACCGACAAGCATTGCGACAACTACCCATACAACTGCTGGAATCTCCGGATTTTCAGCCATAAATCTGCAGCACACGACTCCGGCAAGAGACAAACTTGCTCCAATGGAAATATCAATTCCGGCTGTAATGATCACGACCATTTCCCCCAATGCCAGAAGTCCAAACACTGCATTATTCTGCAGCATACTGAGAATGGAATTCAAAGAATACATAGACGGTGTCACGATAGCTGCTATGATTAATAATACAGCTAAGCCAAGGAGCAGACCAAAATTTCTGTTTTCTGTAATTCTGGAAATGATTGTTTTATTCCGTTTTCCCTGCATTATCCTTCCCTCCTGTCGCTTTCATGCTTCAACGATGCCTCTAGGATCATCTCCTGAGTCGTTCCTTGTGTATCAAACTGTCCAACTACTCTTCCACTTCTCATCACTACGATCCGGTCTGCCATTCCCAATACTTCCGGCATTTCCGAAGATACCATAATGATCGCATAACCATTTGCTGTCAGTTCATTCATAATCTCATAAATGGAATATTTTGCACCTACGTCAATTCCTTTCGTCGGTTCATCCAAAATCAACACCTTCAGATCACAGTTTAAAAGCTTGGCAAACACAACCTTTTGCTGATTCCCTCCAGATAAAGAGGATGGAGGTGCACTGATATCTTTTGCTTTCAACTGAATCTTCTGACATAATTCAATCGCTTTTTGTTCTTCTGCATTTACATCCAATTTCCCAGCTTTTATGAACGAGTTCATATTTGCTGATGATACATTCTGGTAGATTGGCAGTTCATTGATCAGTCCCTGTGTCTGCCTGTCTTCCGGCAAAAGTCCAATTCCCAATTGTAAAGCATCTATTGGATTTTTGATCGAAACTTGTTTTCCTTCCAGCTCAATGGTTCCACTATCCGGAGTCATAATTCCGAAGATACTCTGGCATACCTCTGTACGCCCAGCCCCCACCAAACCTGTAAGACCTAAAATCTCACCTTTTTTTACATCAAACGAAACCTGTTTAAAATATCCTTCCTTCGAAATATTGTTAATACGAAGAACTGTGTCTCCTATTCGGGCTTTCTTAGAAGGGTACATCTGCGTCAGCTCTCTTCCCACCATTGCTCCGATGAGTTTTTGATTCGAAATTTTATCTACATCCCAACATCCGATATATTTGGAATCCCGAAATACCGTTACCCTAGTTGCCAACCTGTACATATCCTCAAATTTGTGTGTAATAAAAATAATTGAAACGCCTTCATCTCTAAGATGCTCTGTGATTTGATATAACTCTTCGCATTCTCGTTTTGAAAGAGAAGCTGTAGGTTCATCCATGATCAGAATTCGTGCATCTCTGGACAATGCCTTCGCAATTTCCACAAGCTGTTGTTGTGCCACTGATAACATACTCATAGGTTTCGATACATCAATGTTTTTACTCAGCGGTTCGATTAACTCTTTTGCTCTTTTGGTCATCAATTTCCAGTTATAAATCCCCAGTTTTGTTTTAATCTCCTGTCCCATGAAAATGTTTTCCGTAACAGAAAGATCCGGAAATGCCGTAACGTGCTGATAAATTGCTGCGATTCCAAGTTTGGCGGAATCTTCTGTAGATCGAAGTGTTATTTTCTCCCCTTCCAGAAGCATCAGACCACTGTCGGGTTGATGAACCCCTGTTATCACTTTAATAAAAGTTGACTTTCCTGCCTGTGTCAAGTAAGAACCAAAAAAAATATAATAATATTCTTAAAAAAGCACAGCTAATAAGCAAGTTCTATTGCTGATTAGTTCTATTTTTTTAATGGTACACCGCACCATAAACTGGTGCGGCTGAATATTATCTCACCCCTTGTACCATGGGAACATGTAGATTAGGTATAACCACAACCTTCCTGACACTTTACAGCACCCTTACTCACTGTTCATGCCTCCAGCGCTACCTGGACCGTGATTCTATTATTACGGAGGTATCATTATCATTCTGGGTTTTAGACCGCTGGTTATATGGTCCAAGAAAAAGTGCCGCTCATACCTTTACTTCTTCTATTACGATTCCTGACATTTACCTTGTAGTTATATTCAAGGCAGGTATATCGTGGCGCAGCTCATTGCTCTTCTTCATGCTTTTAAGCATGTCCCAAATGTTTAGTATCTCAAAAGATGAATTCCAACATGTCATTTATGTCATAATAAAGTTAGAATGCATCTACCATGCTGATATTCTATTGTCAAGGTACAAACCTGAATTATCCAATTCAGTAACCACATCAGTTATACATAACTAAATCATTTGATGTGTATGAACCTATTCTACGATGATTTTCTCTTTTTATCCATTGACTGACAGTCCATTGACCCCGAAAAATTGATGAAGAAAATTTCTGTGGTATTTCAGGAGGTTTATTTATTTCAGGATACGATTGCAAACAATATACGCTATGGAAAAAAATGCCACTCATGAAGAAATTGAACAGGCAGCAAAATTGGCAAACTGCTATAATTTCATTATGGAGCAGCCCCAAGGCTTTCATACTATGATTGGTGAGGGTGGTTCTACTTTATCCGGTGGTGAAAAGCACCGTATTTCTATTGGAAGAGCCATGCTGAAAAATACGGCTGTTGTATTGCTTGACGAAAAACTTTTATACACGATTAAAATGATAGTCATAAACTAAAATATAAATATCCCTGATTAACCTTGTAGTGTCAATCAGGGATATTCCTGCATACTTCTCTTATTTTACAATTTCATTTTGATTAGTGGTTAGCAGCCCCTCCATGGTTTGTATTACGTAAATATTTTCACGTTTCATGTGACTTTTTCTATGTTTTACTAGTTCATGGTAATGATATGTTGATACGGAAATAAAATTACAAAACCAGTCCACACTGTCCCAGCATAGAGCCAGCATCGAATCTAGTTTATATTTTAACATATGAAAGCGTACGGAGACCGTTTTTCTTCTTTTATGCATGAATAAGGAGAGCTGCGGTTCCATAACTGATTTCTCAACTATTTTGCAACAGCCCCATCAACTTGTAATTTAAACAGTTCTTCTGGCTTCATATGCTGGATAATTATGATGTGTATTTCTCTTATGATTCCCAGCACTACTCTTTTCGTGGTTTCTTATGATATCCATATTGTTTTTTATTGTTTCTACAGTATTCAATAAAAATTCCACCTCCACTTCCGAGCATTCTTTTAATATTGATAATAGACGCAACACTAAATCGGAATGTATTTCGCTCTTTTCTGTTTCCGTTATCATAATGGGGACTGCATTTAACGCGTACAAAATTTTGCTATATGTTTTCATACCAATCATTCTGGAACCACTCTCCACTTTGCTTAAGTGGCTTAACGAAATTTCAGCTGACTCAGCTAATTCTTCCTGTGTCATATCTCTTTCCTCGCGCAGCCTTTTAATTTCTTCTGCTATGGAATAAACCTGGTGTATCATACGTTCTGTTCACCTCTAATCAATGTGTGTTTTCATCTTCCTCTTTTCTTAACAGATGTCTTTTTAGTTTCTGGAATGTCTCATCACTGATTGCATGTTCCAGCCGGCAAGCCTCTTCTTCCGCAATGGCAGGGTCGATTCCGGCATCAATAAGCTGATTCGTAAAGAATTGGTGACGCTCAAATATTGTTTCAGCTATTTCACGGCCCGCAACGGTTAAATGAAGATAGCCGTCAGTGTCCGTTGTCAAATAACCGCCATTACGTAGAACCGTCACTGCATGGCTGATGCTGGGTTTGGCATACCCCATGTGCCGGGCGAGATCAACCGAACGTACCATACCTTTTTGCTTTTGCAGAATTAACACCGCTTCCAGATAATTCTCTCCTGATTCATGAAGTTTCAGCGCTGCATCACCTCCTGTGTTTCGATACTGTTTAGAAAAACAGATTTCTTACTTCCCTGAAGCTTTTAACGCATCCATTCTTCTAAACTCATTTATCATCATACCAACCGCAACAATAAATACTATCACATCCGTAATAAACGGAGCAGCAAATACGCCATGTACACCAAATCCGGCAATATAAGGCATGATGATGGCTGCTGGTATGTAAATGGCTATCTGGCGTAAAATAACCAGAACACTCGCTTTTGTAGCTCTTCCGAGAGACTGCATCAGGGTCAGAACCACAATCCAGACTCCTAATAAAATATATGACAGGAAGAACAGACGGAAATCCCCTACTCCCAGTTCCACTACGGACGGCGTTGTAATAAACATAGAGAGAATTGTATTCGGTACTAACATAATCGGCAAATAGAAAATAAGCGCTAATAAAGTTGCTGTGATTGCAAACACTTTCGTGATGTGCTTTACCCGGTCGTATTGTTTTGCACCATAATTGGTTCCGACCGCCGGCTGATATCCCTGGGAAAGCCCCCATAAAGGAATAAATGCAAAAGACACTACCCGGTATGTTGCGCCGAGTATAATCTGCCATGTATCTCCTCCATGCTGCGCCGCAAGATTATAAAGTGCGGTTTGCTGGACCAGCATCATCACCTGCATCAGCATCGCAGAAAAACCTACTCCGATGATTTCCGAGAAAAGCGTTCTTTCAATGCGAATTGCATTGATTCTCACAGTCTTACTCCTTCGCTTAAAATACCAAAGAGAAGCCATTGCATACGCAACCTGCGAAGCCACTGTTGCATATGCAACTCCATCAATTCCCATGCCATAAGGTTTTAGAAGTAAAATGAAAATCGGGTCAAGTATAATATTCATGATAGCGGAACCGGCGCTAAAGAGCATTGCCTGTTTCAACAATCCCTCACCACGCATAATCATATTTGAGGACTGTGCAAAATTGACAAACAGACTGCCTGCAAAGATGATGCGTAAATACCGGAGTGCCAGCTCCAGAATTTCTCCGCTTGCACCAGAAAGCATTAAAATCTGTTTCGTAAAAATCATGCCTATCGCCATGATGATAAGAGAAAAAATCAAATTCATGGCGATCAGATTTCCCATTATCTTGTCAATTGTAGACTGATCCCTTTTTCCAATCGCCCTGGATAGGATTGAAGCGGAGCCGATACCGATGAGCGTGGAAATCCCACTATTGGCAAGCGTAAATGGATAGGACACAGAAACCGCTGCCATAGCGTTATCTCCTACCATTTGTCCGACATAAACTCCATCCATAAAATTGTAAAGCCCAACAACCACCATGCCGATAATCGCAGGTACGCTAAGTTTTAATACTAAACTTTGCGGGCTGTCATGAAGCAACATAGACCGAGTATCATTTTTATTTAACATAGAATCACTTCCTTATCTTTTTAACTGTCCATATTTTAAGTAACACCTTAGACTGACCAGCCAAGACTTTCCTGCTGTATGTAGAATAATTTGCTGTACAGTCCTTTTTGTTCAAGAAGCTCTTTGTGTGTCCCCTGTTCCATCAGTTCCCCCTCGTTCAATACCAGGATTTGGTCGGCATCTACTACTGTCCGCAGACGATGGGCAATCATTATAACTGTTTTCCCTTCTACAAGTCTGGCAATGGCCTGTTGAATCAATACCTCGTTCTCCGGGTCAAGGGAAGCGGTTGCCTCGTCCAGCAGAATAATGGGAGCATTTTTTAATAGTGCGCGGGCAATGGAAATACGCTGCCTCTCTCCGCCTGACAAGGTACTGCCATTTTCACCAAGGATCGTGTCATACCCCTCCGGCAGCCGTCTGATAAACTCATCACAATGAGCTGCTTTTGCAGCCGATACAACCTGCTCATCACTGGCATTCATATTTCCAATTCTAATATTATTAAATACCGTGTCATTAAATAAGGTCACATCCTGAAAAACAAATGACATGCTACGCATTAAATATTCTGGTTCAATTTGTTTCAGGTCCTTACCGCCGATTGTCACAGTACCTTTATCTACATCCCAAAAGCGGGCAATGAGTTTTGCCAGGGTACTCTTTCCGCTTCCGGACGGTCCAACTAGGGCAGTAATGCTACCTGTATTTATTTTTGCCGAAACATTTTTTACTACATCTTCTTTTCCATAGGCAAATGTAACCTGATTTAACTCGATATCATAATCCTTAATGTCCTGTTCTTCTCCCTCCATTGCCGGTGTTGTCAGCAGTATACGCATCCGCTTTGTAACCGTTCCCAGATGGAACAAACTGGTAAGCTGTGATAGGATAGATAATATCGGTCCATAAATTTGTGTAGAAAACATCAATAAAACCAGGAGGGGGTATAATTCAATCTGTCCACCTGTAATCAGGACTGTACCGATAAATATAGTGATTCCCAGGCTTGCCTGTAAAATCAGGCTCGCACATTGCACAAGAATACCTGAAGCCAATTCCACTTTAATTGCCGTCTTTTTCATTGCCAGGAGAGCCTTATTCAGTGTCTGAAAACGTTCTCCGCTCAAGCCACAGGATTTGATAATCTTGATTCCCTCCAAATACTCCTGAATCTGACTGGACGCCGCCAGTTTCACCCCCACCTGCTGGTCAAACAGGTGTAATTGCAGTTTACGGCCGCACCATATTATAAAGAAGCAGACAGGCATGGTACAAAATATTGCTAATGCCATGCGCCAGTCAAAAAAGGCCAGACATACGCATGTAAGTGTAACCGATATAATATTTGCTATGAGCGGAGGAATCGTACTGCTAAGCATGGATTCCATGCTGGCACAATCAGCCATCATATTTGTAGTTATATCTGACAAGTCTTTTGTGTTAAAAAAGCTCATAGGAAGCCTTCTTAAATGTTCAGCAATCCGTAACCGCGTGTTGCTTGCTTCCTTATATGACGCAAGGTAAGTTTTTTTATAATCATTCTTGGCAGCGATAAAGACCAGGATTGTAGCAAGCACTCCGATCACCAATAGTACCCACATAGTTGACCAGGATATCTCCTGCCCCATAAAGGGCTTTAAAAGCTGGCCGAACAACAGAATTGGAATCGCAGATGAAAGCATAATGGACAGGTTTGTCAATGTGCAGGCAAAAATCGCTTTTTTAAGGTCTGAATATCCTTTATCAGATAATAACAGTCGTTCTTGTAAAAATTTCATTTCGTTACACCGCCTTCCCTGTATGGATTTTCCAATTGACTGATTCTACATAACTGTTCCACATCTGCGTGTATTTTTCGCCATTTGCTATTAATCCATCATGGATTCCCTGTTCAATGAGATGTCCCTGCTCTATAACAAGAATCTGGTCGGCGTTACGAATCGTGGAAAGTCGGTGGGCAATCATAACCACTGTTTTGTCTTTAATCAATTTCTCAAAAGCTTTCTGTATTAAATATTCATTTTCCGGATCGCTAAATGCAGTTGCCTCATCCAGTACTATGATGGGGGAATCCTTAATTATGGCCCTGGCAATGGCAATCCTCTGCCGTTCCCCGCCAGACAAGCGGATTCCTGAAGAACCAATTACCGTATGATACCCATTCGGCAATTTTTCGATGAATTCGTGACACTGGGCCGCCTTTGCAGCCTCTATAACCTGCTCTTCTGTTGCATCAGGATTTCCCATCCGAATATTATCCAAAACACTTTGTTTAAAAAGAAATGTGTCCTGAAATACAAAACCAACCTGCTTCATCAGTTCCGCAAGGGGAATTTCACGGATATCTACTCCTCCAATTTGAATATTTCCCTCTGTCACGTCCCAAAAACGGGAAATCAAATTAGCAATGGTGCTCTTTCCTCCTCCTGACGGGCCAACGATTGCTGTCACCTCTCCCTGTCTGGCATGAAACGATACGTTATCCAGCGCCTTAACAACCACATCTGCTTCAGCTTCATAAGAAAAACTCACATGATCAAAGACAATATCCTTCCCCTGCTCCTTGACGCCGCCTCTGTAATCCGGCAAAACAGGTATATGTAAAATTTCTTCCATACGCTCCACATTGCCGTCAATCTGGGTAAATGACTCCGAAATGAACATGATCTTATTTAAGATGCCAGATATGGCCGGCACTAAAATCAAATAAAAGATAAAGGTTAGGGAGTAGTTTCTGTAATCTGTCACATTTCTTCCAATCAATATACCTACAGGAATCAGCAACAAATAGATGCTGTGGATAATCGCTGTAAACGCCGGCATGCAATTCCTCCACCCCATGGCATATTCCAATATGAAGGAGGTGTAATCAGTTATGGATCTGCTTAATCTTTTAAATGAATCTGCCGTCTGATTAAAGGCTTTGATTTCAGGCATCCCTCGCACATATTCCACAGATGCATTATTCATATCTTCCTGGGCAGACTGAAAACGGTGCATCTTCTCTTTGGCCGCCCCATTGAATCCTGAAAATTGAATGGCAAAGGCCAGCACAATTCCAAGAAGAGAGACAACACCATAACGCCAGTCAACAGCCAAAAGAATTATGACTAAAATAAGCGGAGCCACAAGAGATGCAACAAAATCCGGGAATTGATGGGCGATAAATTTTTCGATACTTTCTATATTCTCGTCCATAATTTTCCTCATACGGCCGCTTCCAATGGTCAGGTGATATCCTAACGGGATTGCAGTGATATGATCCGCAAAGTTTAATTTCAGTTCATACAATGTTCCAAAGGCTGCCAGATGGGAACACATCAGAGCACAGAAATAAAGTACCACATTTCCAGCAATGCCGGCCAGGGCAAACCAGCCGCACATCAAAATGGCAGGCATATCTGCTGCAGGCATATCCGGAAACACCAAAATCAGTTCCCTGATAACAAAATAGATTGACAGATAAGGTATAAACGAACATACTGCCGCCAATGCAGACAGAATTCCTGAAATAATCACTAACCCTTTGTGTTCTGATGCCAGCTCCAGGCAACGTGCCATTCCTGTTTTCCTTTTTTCCTCCTTGTTCTTTTCCTGTTTCATTGTTGCTCCTCCAATTCCATAATATTTGCACTATAGTTAGATTTTACTAACTGTAGTGTATTATAACGAAAAAATCCGCGGTTCTCTACTCCATTTCAAAATAACTTCCCGAAAATAGCCCGAAATTTCAACAACTTTATCCTCTTACAGATAGCTCAATACCCCATTTTCTCCAGTAGATAATCGGCAGAATTTATCACAAAATCGTCTGTCACCTTCCCCTCTTCCAACCTGATTGCTCTCTGGCAGCAAGACAGCACACATTCTGCATCATGGGTAATCACCAGAATTGTACGTCCTCTCCCAGCAAGTTCCTGAATAACATGGCTTACCTTTCTCATATTTACCCCGTCAAGGCCGCTGGTTGGTTCATCTAAGATAATAATGGGGGCTTCATGCATCAACGCCACCGCCAATGCGAGCCTCTGTTTTTGCCCCCCTGACAAAGTGGACGGGTGTTGTTCTCTAAACTCATACAAATCCAGTTCAGTTAATATCTGCCCAGCCTTTTCCCTTATTTCCGGTGATTCTTTACTGCCCAGTATCAGTTCGTCTATCAGATCCTCACCAAACAACTGGCTGTCGAGATCCTGGGGAATATACCAGACCGTTCCCCTCCTCTTTTTTATGTTGCTTTTATTTCCAAACAGAGTAACACGGCCGGAATCTTCTTTTAATAATCCGGAGAGCATTTTTCCCATTGTACTTTTCCCCATCCCATTGGAACCTATGATAGCGATAGATTCTCCTCTCCTGCAGGAAAAGCTGATATGGTCTGCAACCACTAATTTGCCAAACGTTTTACATAAATCTTTTACTTCTAAAATCACATCGCTGTTATTTTCAAATGGCATATGAGAACAAGTCACCGTATGCAGGTCAGGGTTTCTTAAACCCAGCTTACGGATTTCTTCCGCGGCCAGCTGCCTGATTTCAGCCTGCGTAAATTCATGCATAACGCGGCCATCTTTTATATACAGAAACCTGTCTGCAATTGGCATCAAGTAATAAAGTCTATGTTCCGCAATCAGAATTGTTTTTCCCTTTTCCTTCAGTTTCCTTATTGTATTACCCAATCTCTCTGTTGAATCCGTATCTAAATTTGCGGAGGGTTCATCCATAACATAAATTTCAGGCTCGATTGCTTCGGCAGAAGCAATCGCCACCTTCTGTCTCATTCCATAGGAAAGGTTCCGAATATTATAATTTAATATATTATTTATGCCCATACTATCGGCTGAAGCTTGGACATGGGCCACAATTTCTTCGTGCGAATACCCGTAATTCTCACATCCGAACGCAATCTCCCCTGCCACCTCATTGGCAAAAAATTGGCTCCGTGGATCCTGAAACACATTGCCTATAATCTTCCCCCTCTCCCAGGATGGATAACTGGAAAGGGGCTGTTTCTCTACATTGACGGTCCCTTTTAAATCGCCCTCATAAAAATAAGGAATCAGTCCATTAATAACTCGGGTCAGCGAACTTTTCCCACTGCCTGACGGACCGGTTATAACCACCGTTTCCCCTGCCTTAATATTTAAATTGATATCAGTAAGCTGGGGAATTTTATGCTGATATGAAAATGTCACATGCTGCATTTCTATTTCTTTTCCCATTTTTATTCTCCATATTCTTATTAGCTTCTCAGCTTTCTATAATCTTTTGGCAAAATACCATAGACATCTTTAAATGCAACAGAAAACTTACTTGCATTGGAATACCCCAATGAAAAGGCAATTTCACCAATTTTCATTTCACCATCTAAAATCAGCTTTTTCGCAATCCCCATTTTGTATTTCTTCAAAAATGCATATGGGGAATCTCCATAAACGTGATTAAATATTGTTTGAAACATGGTAGTCCCCATATTTTTTTCTTTCACCAATTGTTTAAGTGAACGCTCCTCGTCTAAATGAGTAATCATGTAGTTCCAGATTTCTTTGACTGCCTCGATCTGGTCTTTGGGATAATACTGTTCCTTCTCAGCGTCATTTCGTTCAATATTTTGCAAATAGAAAAGAAGTTCCAACGTTTTAATTGCAAAGTAGCAAGTGCTCTCTTTCCCTTTTGCCTCATAGACTTCATCAAACAATCGCTGTAATTTAGAAGGAATATTGCTGATATACCATGCAGTGTTCAATGATAATTTTTCCTCAATCGCCTTAATGTCTATGGAAAAATCCGCCATAATCTTTTTCGTGGACAAACTCATTTTTTTCTCGTCAATCACCAGAGTAACGGCATCAAAGTAACCGAAGGGGAAATAATAGGAAGCTGGCAGATGCTCCCCGCTGCCAATCCAGAAATGGTCCTCCGACAGATGGGCACATATATTATTTGCAAATTCACAGACAACTCTCCCCCTGCGGCAACAGGTAATCTCCAGAATCTCGCTGTATGGGGTTACTGGAATAAAAGCATCTTCGGAATTAAACTCCATGAATACCATTTCCATTCCCTCAAATACTTTATATGTAACAATCAAACCCTTTCCCTGGCATTCGTACCGTTCTATTAAGCAATCACTGTCACTGTGCATAACCCTGGCGTTCCGGCCGTACCATTCCTGCACTTCCTGTTTTTCCGGCATGGTTTTAATCCTCCATTATGCTTCTATCATATTGCAGATTATCTGCGGTTTCCTGCTCAGAGCCTCCGCGTGTCCCATTTTCTCACAGGCACGGACTTTAAGAGGATAAATACTGACTCTTCTTATTAAACCAACAGAATTGGGGGCATATGTTTCATTGCCTCCATACATAATCACCACTTCCATTGATATTTTCTCTTTCCTGCTCCGGATATCATACTTGTAAGCTGCAAGAGCTGTCTGTAATAATGTTCCAAAGATTATACCGGCCTCCCCCATTGGCTGAAGAACCTGGACATCATTGTTATGTAAATACCCCATTTGTTTTTGCATATACTTCATCATGTGCTTTCCATGCAAAACCCGCTTCATCTGCCACGCCATAATAAGGCTGTATATGTATTTCATATTACCCATAGATTCATATTGTCCGCCGTCCAGTATCAGTTTTTTTATTCTTATATCACCTTTGAGTGCAAGTTCAAGTGCAATACTTGCTCCCAAAGAAATGCCATAAACTGTATCAACATAATTAATTCCCTTTTTCAGCAATGCAGTACTGATATAGTCGGCACTAAGAATGACAGAAGTAACCGCACCACTGGACGAAGCACTATGGCCTGGCAACTCCGGAATTATAAAATAATAATCTTTCCCCAATATATGAAGAACCTTATCAAAACAGTTCTTCCAATTGAATCCCATCCCATGTATGAGAAGTATTCTTTTACCGTTTTTATTACCAAGCAGATGAATCTTAGATTGATCCTTCTTCATAGGTTTCCTCTTTCTCCAATATTTTATCGGTCAAAACCAGGTCGATATTTAATTGTGGTAAATCATGTATTACAGTTTCTAAATCCACGATATCCATAGCATAATGAATTCCGAAGTCCGGTTGTTTTTCAACCAGGGCCTTAACCGTATAAGCGGCTATAATTGAACTGATATCACTACTGTATGAACTATGTACGTCCGCAGTTCTTATGTGACCCTGATTATTATCTGAACCTGTTACTTCAATATGTATATAGTTATATGCTGCTGTTGAGCCACCAGTCATTTCAAATAGCTTGATAATAGAATCAATACTTTGCTGCAGTGCCTCATCGCCTTGCTTTAAACCATATTTGATAACTGCTTCCTGCATTAACTTCGTGATTTCTTCTCCAAAAGAGGCGTAATACCAGTTTGCCCTCTCAGGTTTATATTTTTGAGTAATCCGTTGCAATTCTATCGTATAGTAGTTCTGCAATGTATACTCCTTATTTTCTACAATCCTGTAGATTGGTGTTTCATCCCTTTTTAATTCACCATTTTCATAATAGTTTAATGCAGTTCCAAATCCGGCTGTATTTGTCAAAATAAAATCTTTGATTGCCGATCTGCTCGGAATTTCATTCGTGATGCTCAACCCCATAATACAATCTACTGACTTTAAGCTCTCACATAAATATTTCATCAACAGGCCAGTCATTCCTGGGAAGAAGCCACTGGAAAGCACATAAACCGATTCGTTCTCTATATCTGCTATTCTGTCTTCTAAAAATGCCTCACCAGAAGGGTCCACAACAGGTATGTGATATTTAGCCGCTGCTCTTGCAATCTTTTCTCCATTGACAAAGGAGGCTCCTGCACAATTTACGATAATACTGCACTGACTGCAAAAGCTTTCTAAGTCATCAGATATATCTACATCTAATTGGATATATTGGTTATGGGCAGTAACTGATGGTTTTACCGAATGATAGGAAACTAGCAACTCATATTGATTCTCCAACAGTTTAACAACTCTTTTTCCTATTTCACCAGTTCCGCCTAATATCCCGACTTTCTTCATATTCCGCCCCTTTTCCAGGGTGTCCATACGGTGATGGGCACCCTTTGGCAATCGTTAATAGTTAAAATCTAAAATCTTAGAAATATTCTTTTCCAGATTATCACCAATAATACAATCAAAATGTTGTCCTGCAATTGTATTATATTTTAAATTCCCCTTGATATATGGTTTCCATGTTTCAAAATCTTCCTCAAAAAATCCCGGATAAAAGTGGCTTCCTAAAATCTCACAACAGAAAATCCTTATATTTCCATAGTAAAGCTTCGGTATATAACTGGACACACATCTGAAATTTTGTGAGAATATCCGGAAAAGTACATTCAGCATCTTCAGCTGATGTTCCATCAACTCCCCATTTGGACGCTCAATCGTGCGGTATAAAGCATTTAACCTTTCTGAAATTGTATAGCTGGCGAGCCGGCGGAACTCTTCAGCCACATCTTCATACTCCCCGCCCGTTTCGCATAATGCTTTTACTGTAATTTCACCACTTCCACATCTGGAAATATACTCTATATACTGCTGCAACCGCTCATCGCTTACCTGATATCCTGCCTTATATGCATCTGCCCCAATCACTCTTGCAAAAATCCTCTCCAACAGCAGTTCGTTATCCAGGCTTGAATGCAATGCATTACGGAATATCTCATCCGATGCATCCGCTAAAATCGTGTTCTCTTTCCGCTTTGGAATACCGGTGCTTATCAGCGTCACATCAGAAACGGAAATTCCTTTATTTCTCAAATATTGTGCTGTTTCCAGTGCAATCAGACCACCCACGCAATGGCCCACAAGAATATAATTTTTATATCCCATTTTTTCCAATATCTCACCATATTTCCTCCCCAACAACCGGAAGGTCTGGCTGGTTTCCATAGAAATATACTCTGCATCATTTCCAAAAACAAAGCCGATAATGCTTTCACTGTCCTTGCTGTCCTCTTTTATGCGAGACAGTAAATCCGTATAGGGTGTTAAGGTTCCCGCTCCGGCATGGAAAAAAACCTTCGCAACAGAATCCTCATTATTTAAACTGCTATTTTTCAGAATCATTAAGGACGGGTCCTCAAGATTTCCCTTATCATTTTGATGGTTCAAAAGGCTTTCTGCTATCTGCTTAATAGTGGGTGCTTTCATCATTTCTGTCAGAAGGTTGCTCCACTCCCAGCCGGAGGCTTCCGATATGTTCTCCATCATCTTCCCAATGATTTGAGCAATTAACAGAGAATCACCGCCCACCAGATAGAAATCATCATTTCTCCCCACAGAAGTAATCCCCAGCTCTTTGCACCATATTTCGGCAATGCGCCGCTCCAGATCTGTCTGGGGCAACTCGTCCTTTTTCTTGATATTCTCCTTATGGTCCCAACTCTTGAAGTATTCTTTGATTTTTCTGGTATCCACTTTACGGTTTGCAGATAGTGGCATATCCGGAAGAATCAGAATCTGGTTTGGAACCATGTACGGAGATACTGTACTTTCCAAATAGCCTCTGACCGCCTCCTTTTCTAACTGCTCATATTCTCCGGCAAAGCGAACCACATATATTGTCTGTCCAGCTAAGTCCAATTTGCTACCCTTATCAGGGAATTCATAAAGCAGCTGCCCATCATGCCTCTTAAATATATCTTCCCACTGTTTTCGTGTGAAGAATGTCTGGTCATGTTCGCTGCGTTCGTCCGTAAAACCGGTTAAGCCGTCCTTAAATTCCATTGACGTAAGCAACAGGTAACTTGTTCGTGTTTCCTCAAGTATGATAATGGACGCGTCCTCTGATAATAAGCCCTTTAAATTTTTCATGACACTATTGATATTCCGTGAGTTATGGAGCACGTTTGCACATAAAATCACATCAAAGCTGAATGCCTCATACCCTTGCGATACGAAGTCTTCATTAATATTGAAAATCCCGTATTTCACCCAATTATACTTACCGAAATTTTCCTGTGCCTTATTTAAGAAGAAAACCGAAAGATCAGTAAAATAATACTCAACATTACAGCCTTCAAGCTCGGGTATCACATCGAGAGAGGTTCCACCAACTCCAGCTCCCACCTCTAATATTCTAAAGGGTTTCTCCGGACTTTTTTTATTCTTTTTCTCGCACAGATAACGTATTTCTTTCGTAGCAATGTTGTTGAGCATCCCATTTACTTTATTGTCATGATAAGCTGCCAGCGCCGGGTCTGTGTCTCCCTTTGGAAACAGAATATTCAGAGGGTCCTCTTTTCCCTGAATCAGTTCTGGAAGCAAATCACTCGATTCCTTCAAATAATCAACAAACTCCTTGCTGTATTGGAAATCGTCCTCTATTTCAAAAAATTCCTTCCAAAGCTTTTCAGAACCTAAATCCGTACTTATCTCAGAAGCTTTATATGCATTGGCTTCACATGTGATAATTCCTTCATTAACCAATACCTGCAGCCATCTTTTTGTCAATTTGTGCAGTTTCTCCGGTATCGACATCATTTCTACAATTTGCTCAAAATTGAAGGCTTTGGATTTATCCGAAAAAATTCCGCGCTTTCTAAACGTGTTGTATATGTCCGCAGAAACAACTTCCTCTGACTTCTTAATCCACTTTTCAAGTAAATCCTGATCCATCTGCTCTTCATAATATTGTTTTATGGACTTGAGCAAATATTCCTCTTTATCGTCCAGAGCCGGTGATGCCACAGTCTTTTTCCTGACCGGAGAAATGACTGCATCAATATGCAAATCCTCCGGGCTTTCACCTAACGCTAAAGCGACAGCCCTTTCAATCAGTGGATGTTCATTTAAGACAGAACTAATTTCAGCCAGTTCAACTCTATGGCCGTGTATTTTAACCTGATTATCGCCGTCCTCGCGTCCTTTAAAAATAATGACTCCGTCTGGTAAATAGCACCCCTTATCCCCGGTTCTGTAAATGCGCTCTCCACTCCACGGAAGAGCAGGGTACTTTTCACGATTCAGCTGTTCATCCTTCAGGTAGCCGGAGGATAATCCGATTCCTCCAATGTACAGGCTTCCGTCTACCCCATTAGGGCAGGGCTGCATTTCGTTGTTTAGAACATAAAATGTTTGATTGGACATTGGATATCCATATGGAATGCTTTTTGTAAATACTGCTTTTTTAGAAATATCGTAACTGATTGACCAGATTGCTGCTTCCGTGGCTCCACCAAGGCTGATCACACGGCAATCGCCAAACAGATCGTAAATCCTATGCGGCAGGGTTACGGGAATCCAGTCACCAGAAAGTAATAACAGCCTCACCTGATAATCCACGCTGACATTTGCGGATTCAAGATAGGAAACAATCATCTGATGCAAAGCAGGAACCGCATTTATTACAGAAACCCTATGTCTGATTATTAATTCCGACAAATATTTGGAATCCCTAATTTTATCTGTACTGGGTAATACTAATGTTCCTCCTGCTGAAAAACAGCCAAATAAATCATATACAGAAAGGTCAAATGATAAATTTGACAACCCCAGGAATACATCCCTCTCACCAACTGCATATGTTTCATTAACATCCGCAATTGTATTTGATGTTGCACGATGAGTCATGATAACCCCTTTGGGTTCACCGGTTGTTCCAGATGTAAATATAATATAAGCCGGCCTGTCATAATCTATTTTATCAATAGGCAACGATTCTGTCGGTTCCGGTTTTAGGCTGTGAATATCTACAACATTGCAGTATTGTTCTAAATCCTCATTCCCTGCTTCTGAAAAAAGCAGTTTAATATCTGCACTTCTTATAATTTTCTCTTTGCGTTTATCAGGCTGCTGCACATCTATTGGCACATAAGTCGCTCCTGAAATAAGGGCAGCCAGTACCGCAGCTACCTGCCATACATGTTTTTTTGTATCAATTCCTATCTTATCGCCGTCCTGGGTTCCTGCCTCGCCCAAAATACGCAGTACAGCATTCACATATCCCCCAAGTGAACGATATGTATATTCTCCCTCATCAGTTATTAATGCCGTTTTATCAGGGTAAAGGTTAAAAGATTTCAGGAATCCATCTTCAAGCATTGCCGGCATAATATTTTTAAAAGTATTATTTACATCACGTCTTATTTCAAGGGTTTCCTTCATAAGGCTGACCGGGTATTTTTCCTTAAGAACTTCACTATTTTTATCGGCTATAGATTGAAGCAACAAAGCAAAACTTCCAAACATTTCTTCTATTATATAGCCCTCAAATACACCATTTCGCACGTCCCAGTTAATAGTGGCACCACCGTTTTCTTCTGCGGCCTGGCAGTCTATATACACCTGCGGAGTCTGACTCAGTTTATATACAATTCTGTTTTTTACAGTTGTATCATCCTTTGAACTAACCCCCAAAGTACTTGTGAACACAACCGGCATAATTACATTTTTCTTGCGTTCTTTCGTTAGACGTCTTATTATTTCTACTCCGGACACATCTTTATGTTCTAAATCAGACCAGAGATCCATTTGCAGTTTTTTCACTCTTTCCAGAAATGTTTCACTATACTCTATATCAATGGCAGTAATATTGACATCTGTGAAATCACCAACCACTTTATATATATCTTCAGCCACTTCCGGTCTGTTGAGCAGTGTAGTGTTAATACAGAACTTTTTGTCACCAGACCAAACTGCTATTACCTCCGCCAGTGCTGCCATAACAAACACAGATGGCGTAATATTATACGATTTTGCCAATTCAACAAAAGCTTTCCATTGTTTATCATTCAAGAACACTTTCTTCTGAAGGAAGCTCACTTCCTGATTGTCCTCCATCCCTATAACCGGAAGGTTAGGTGCATCTCCCATCATTGATATTTTCTTATTCCAATAAACTTCCGCTTCCTGCCTTGATTTGCTATTAAATGTTTTCCGCTTCTCCTGATATAAAACAATATCTCTGTAAGACGTAGTCGGTATAATGATTTCATGAGGATTCTCATAAAACCTTTCAAGATCATTAAGCATTACATTCATACTTGCAAAGTCAGAAATAAGCATGTCTAACGAAAAATAGATTATGCTTTTGTCTTTCTCAATACTCAAGGCCAAATCACACATGGGCCACGTTCCAAGCTGATACTGCTTCGTAGATAACTCAGTTCTCAGTTCTTCCTTATCAGCGCTAATATCTTTATCCCGCCCGTCAAGTACTATGATTTCCACTGAAGGTACTGCCTCCTGGACAATCTGATAACCGGATGCCGATACAATTGCCCGCAGCATATCATGCTTTTGTATCACTTTATTCCATGCAACCTCCAGCTGACCAGGATCAAGTAATCTATTGACTTCAATTTCTATGTAACCGTGGCAACCAATTCCACCCAATTCATATAAACGATTTCTTCCCATAACATAGGAATTTTGTATGTCGGTCAGTGGGAATTTTTCATATCTCCGTTTTGTATCACTGGTGAACACTAAGTTATTATGTGCTTTTAAATAATCCAGCACTTCTGACTTATACTGTCTCAACTTATTTTTATTTTCCTCTGTCATTGCCCCCTTCGGAGCTTTGAACTTGATGGAATCACCTTCACACCAAATTACAATTTCTTTTTCTGCCAGCTCATTAATGTACTTTTGGATATCCATAATTTTTTCTCCTTGTCTGCAGCTAAATGGTATCAATCGTCAACTCTGCACCCTGATTAATCATTTGTATCTGACTTGCCAGTTCTCTAATCGTAGGGGCATTCACTAATATTGCTGTCCCGAGATCTCCATTGACTAAATGTGACTTTTTAATTTTATCAATCAGCATAATCGCCTTTAAGCTATCGCCTCCGGCTTTAAAAAAGCTGATATCTCTTGAATACTTTGTGGAACCGAGTACTTCTATCCATAGCCGTTCTAATTCTTCTTCTATAGCTCCCTGCGGTTTTTCGTAACCGGCCACAGCCTGACGTTCTTTAAAAAACAATTCTGCTACCATTTTACGGTCAACTTTCCCATTTGCACTCAACGGTATAGACTTTCCATATTGATATTCAGATGGAACCATATAGAGAGGAAGATAGGAACTAATCGACTGATTTATGGTTTCGTCCTGAATCAACTCACTATCTGGGTCGTTTTTAACAATAAACGCACAAAGTTTTTGACTGCCGCCTTCCGAAACGATACATGCAACAGAACTCTTAATACCTTCCGCCCTGTTGATTGCTGCTTCAATCTCTCCCAGTTCAATCCGGTACCCTCTGAATTTTACCTGCGTATCTTTTCTTCCCAGGAATTCAATTGTTCCATCATTCCAAAACCTTCCCATATCACCGGTTTTATACCATCTTATGTTTTTAAATGATACAAACTTATTATTTGTAGTGGTTTCATCACCGACATAGCCCTTTGCCACTCCAATTCCGCCAATCCATAATTCTCCCGGCACCCAATCAGGGCAGTCTCTTCCCCTCTGGTCAACGACCCTGTATAGCTGTCCGTCCAGGGGAGTTCCATATGGAATTGATACCCACTCTTTAGGAACAGGCAGCTTCACCTGATAATAATTAGACCATATAGAACCTTCAGTTGCTCCACCAAGAGCTGTCAATTCAGAATTTGGAGCAACATCTGCTAATTTTGCCGGCAGGTCCGTACCAATCCAGTCCCCGGACAACAATACGGTTTTAAGGGATTGCAATTTCATCTCCTCAGCCTGTGCCTGTTCCAGAAGCATCCGTAATAGAAAAGGCACTGAATTCCAACAGGTTATATGGTATCTGGTAACTAAATCCAACCATTGAGCAGCATCTGTTTTACTCGCCTCGTCCAGCAAGACTATAGTCCCGCCCGTTCCAAGAATTCCAAATATATCATAAACCGATAAATCAAATTCCAAAGAAGACACTGCCAATAAACTATCTTTTTCACTGATGTCACATTTCTTGTTCACATCACAAATTGTATTCATGGCTGAAAAATGGGAAATCTCCACGCCTTTGGGTTCTCCAGTAGTTCCAGAGGTGAAAATAACATAAGCACTGCTGGAAGGATTTACTGGTTCATTGGCAGATATCTCCTCCCGCTTCGCCCGGTCATTCACATCAATGATATTCACTCTGTTTAACCTTAAATGACAGCCATGAGATACCATATATCTTATATCAGCGCGTTTCACGATCTTTTCGATGCGCTTATCCGGCTGGTTCATTCCAATCGGCACATAACATGCACCCAGCAGCAATATTGATAGTACTGATATTATCTGTTCTGCTCCCCTGGGCAATCGCACAGCCACCTTATCGCCAGGCCCTACACCTTCCAGCTGTAATAAACGTGCTAATTTCTTCGCTTCTTTGCACAGCTCATAATAAGTCAAGGTTCTGCCGGTGCCTTCTATGACAGCCGTTTTGCTGCTACGGTCTGTTGCATTTCTAAAAACAAGTTCATGCAGACATAGATTCTGCTTTACCCCAATTGTATTTATGCCTGAATATCTCTCTGCGAATTTTGTCTCTGATATTACAGGAAGTTCTTCCCCCCATTTGTCAGGATTGGATATAGTCCATCTCAAACATTCTATATAGGCACTGAACATATCCTCTATAAAGCCTTTCGGGAATACATCTTCAACTGTGTCCCACGAAAGCAAAATGCCTTCCGGGAATCTCATGACCTGGAAATCTATCAAAACTTGCGGTGTCTGTGAAGAAATATATTTTAATTTGCCAAAACTCCCTGCAAACCCATCAGTAATGATTGGTTCCATGCAGTCACAAGAAAATACGATTGGCGCCACAAGCTTTTGTGTTGGCCTTGACCTTAGTATATCTCTTATTACTTTCACTCCGGAATAAGCAGAATAGTCCAGCGATTCCAGAAAGGCTTCCTGAATTCTTTTCGTTTTACTAATAAAACCTCGTTCTTCAATGCCCTTTACCGGAAGCAAAAGGATATTTGTAAAATCAGCCACTTTGTCCTCTGCTTCTGACGGTCTGTTAAACAGAGGTATATTCATCAGAAAATCCGATTGATTGCTGTAACGTTCTAATATCTGTGTATAAATGGTCAGCAGTATCATTGCAGGTGTGACCTGGTTCTTCGCAGCACTTGCCGCAAGCCTGTCCCAATCCGCTTTCTCCAGCATAAAATTTCTTCTTTTAAACACCGGCTTCTTTACCGATTGATACGCTCTCTTTAATGGCAGTTCCGGCGCTTCCGGCAGTGTAGCAAAGTGTTCTTTCCAATAAGCGGCCACTTTTCGGTAAGCGTCCTCATTTTCTTTATGCTTCATGTGCTCTTCAAGAGAAAAAGGCGATTGCGTTTTCTCAAAAGAACAATCATTATATAATTTTTCTAAATCCGAAAAAATAATCTTTATGCTCTTTAAATCCGCTACCAGCAAATCAATGCCAAAATGCAAGATAGTTTTGTTCTTGCCTATAACCGATAAAATGAGTACTGCCACTTCGCCTCGTTCAACAGCCAACACTTTATGACTGTACTCATTTCTTACCGCTTCCATTTTCTCTTTCTTTTCTGTTTCATCTAATTGTTGTAAGTCATATATTATGATGCTGGAATTATATGGTTTATCCTGAATAACCTGGGTTCCGCTCTCCAAAAACTTTGTCCGGAGCGATGAGTGCAGGTATTGCACGTTTTCCCACGCCTTTGATAACCTCTGCCGGTCTATTTCCCCACATTCAAACTCAAAATACAGATAGCACGATATTCCTCCCATCACCTGATCTGGATTTCTGCCCACCCAATACGCATGCTGAACATCGGTAAGAGGAAATTCCATCGTTTCCGTCCGACTCCTATCCACTTCCTTTTTACTTTCTGCGCTGACACTCTGCATTTTTATTATTTTCCACCATTCCGCCAGATACGGTTTTTTCAGCAATTCAGAAACGCGGACATTGATACCTCTGCGTTTTAGCTCACTGGATATTAGCATTACCTTTAAGGATTCAAATCCAGCCTCAATCAAATTTATGTTTTCTATATCTGCAGTATAAGAATACTCCCCAATCTCTGCTATAATCTGACACAGCTCTGCATATGTAATCTCCGATTTCATATTTTCTCCTTCCCTGCAGTGTTATTCGCAATCTCCCGCAGCTTTACCCGGTTAATCTTTTTTACCGATGTAAGAGGCCACTCATCTATCTTCACAAGCTGGTCTGGTAGCTTATATGTTGCCAACCCCTTTTCCATAAGAAATTTTCGTATATGTGATAAATTAATTTTTTCATCCGCAGTCATGATGAAAGCACAAATTCTTTCTCCCATTAGAAAATCCTCAACACCTACTACCACCGCCTCATCAATGTTCGGATGTTCACTTATAAATATTTCAATCTCTCTCGGTTCTATTTTCTCACCAGACCTATTTATTTGGTCCGTGATCCTTCCCTGTACCTGATATCCATATGTGGAATCCCATCTCACTTTATCGCCTGTTCTATAAAATCCGTCCGATGTGAACTTATCTTTCATACTGACATCCTGGTTATAATAACTTTGAATGGTAAATGGTCCACGAATTATCAATTCTCCTTCTTCACCATTCAGTACGTCCATGCCATTCTCATCAATAATCCGGATTTCCTCATAGCCAGACACCGAATAATGGTAGCCTACCGCATCGCCAAGATTGCTGCGATCATAAATACTATACAGGGCCAGTCCTTCCGTTGCTCCATAAAGGGGTAAGACCTCACATTCCACCTTTTCAATTAATTTTGTAACAAGGCTCTCATCAACCAAGGAACCTCCAATAATGATTTTCCTGACGCTGCTCAAATCATATCCACACTCTTGATTCAGATACTGATTCCAGATTCGCGCCAGTGTTGGAACTAAGGCTGTAATTGTAATATTTTCTTTTTCAACTTGTACAAAAATATCATCGCAGTCCAGGTCACTGCATAAAACAGCTTTTCCCCCTGCGAAAAACACATTCAGAATTCCGGGCGAATATAACCCAACCTTATGTGCTAATGGCAGACAAGCTAAATAACTGTCAGAGGACGTAAACTGGAATTTCTGATTATATCCATAAATATGCCAATAAATCATTCTATGAGTGATTGGCACTAATTTAGGAACTCCGGTTGTTCCGCTTGACAACATAAGGAGGGCTATGCTGTCAAGCTCCTTGTTTTCTTCGATGATATTTTCGGTGTCTTCTTTCAATCCTTCGGCTATATCCTTGACTGCGATTTTACAAATCTGTCTGCTTGCACGCCCCTTGTGAATCCTTAATGATACTTCGTCCTTATCATAGAAAACCAATGTTGAGGCATCCGTCTTATCAAAAATGCCCTTTAACTCATTCTCACCAAATAAAGAGTTTGTAACAATTGGGATTGAACCTATTTTAATTAACCCCAGCAAACCAAATACAAACTCTTTTACATTCGGTATTCGCAAAACAACCAGTTCACCCTTGCTTATCCCGCGCCTTTTGAAATAGCAGCCATACTGGTTGATTTTCTTTTCCAGTTCTCCATAGGTAATACGATTTATGCCCTCCACAATAGCGGTCTTATTTCTATTTGCTTTAAACCTTTCTCCCAGCCAGATATCTATCGTTTTCTCCTGTACCGGTCGCAATTTCTTCCCATAGTTCATTCTCATTCCTCATTCCATATGCCAAACATGCTTTATGACATTTATCTACAGCAATTTGACAAATCCGCCAAATCTGATCTCCGTAGCTTTCACTGCTGGTTCCGCCGATTTTTACAGAAAAAGAGGCGAAATCTTTATAAAGCCCATAGCCGATTGCCTTCACATAGGCTTCTTTCGCTGTCCAAGATTCAAAAAAGGACTCAATATTATTTTGCCTGATTACAGTTGCTGTTTCTTCTGGTGAAAAATAATTTTCTGCGAGCCTTTGATATTCCTGTATTTGTTTTATTGCCTGCACATCTACGCCAACCTGAACATTACGTCCAAAGGCAAGCATTACAATCTCTCCCGAGTGAGATAGGTTGTAATTTATAGATAGACGTTTTCCAGAACAGCACAGATATGGTTTCCCAAAACGTCCTCTCTCAATTTGTATATCTTTTATATCTTTGCCAAGATAAGATGAAGAAATCTTTTTTACAGCGATTCGCCCTATTGCACCTCTCATTATGTCTTCATACTTTACATATGATGTATATTGCTTTATCTCTTCTTCATTCAAGATTCCCCAATTCTCTTTTATCCAACCTGTCATGCTTCTCCACCGCAGAATCCAAACCTGTATTTCTTCTGGAGGAAGATTATTCATAAAGCAATGCCGTGAAGTGAATGTAGGACGAATCACTTTAATTTTCACGATTGATAAACTCCTCAGATTTTTGATGAATTAACTTTAATACATTTTCCTCATCTTCTTTTATAAAGAAATGCCCGCCTCTGAAAAGGTAATACTGAAACTTGCTCTGCGTGTATTCAGACCATCTCTTAATATCGGCCAGGGTCGCTTCCCTATCCTCATTCCCGCCAATTGCCAAAACTGGACATATTAATTTTGATGGGGCATCCGGATAATAGCTTTCATCCAGAATAAAATCCGATCTGATTATCGGCATATAAAAGTTCAACAGTCTTTTATCCATTTTTATTTCTTCCGGAATACCGTCATATCGTTCCAGGCCAATCAAAAACTCCTGTTCTGTCAAATGAGATATCGGCTGTGGTTCCGGAATATGGGGAACTCTGCTTCCGGAGAAAATCGCCAACTTTGCTACCCTTTTGTTGTTCTCAAGCATTTTTTCAACTTCAAATGCTATTTTGCCGCCCATGCTATGGCCAAATAGGATAAAGTCATTGTCAAACCTCATAATAGCGTCCACAACGTCTTTTACAAGTGATTGCATGTTCAAATATGGCTTCTCACCAATACGTTCTTCTCTTCCCGGTAATTGTATGGGGCAAACCGAAAGTTTCTTGTCAAAATATTGAATCCACTTAGCATAGAAAGCGGCACCGCCTCCTGCATATGGGAAACAAAACATTATTGTACTTTGGGGGCTAATACCTTCCGAATTCTTAATCAATTTCCCATTGTATATCATAACCTCACCTCCTGAATCCAGACTAACCCAACCGCCCCCCACTGATTTAAACCCTGCAGCAAACAACAGCAATGATGGTACTGGACATTACTAAGAAAATATCTTTTGCAGTCAGACTTATAATGTAATAGCTATCTTTCTTATACGGACTCTCGATTCCTCTGACAATGGCTGATGATGCCAGTTCGTCCGCTATTTTCAGGCTTCTGAAAACCATAGGGACAATTGCATATTCCAATGTACTAAGCGGGTGAAAAAGGACTGTCCTTATAGACCGCAAAAAGCCTCTTACCTTCATAGCGTCTTTTACTTCACCAAACTCATGAACAAGGGTGGGAGCAAACCGGAGCATGACAATTATAATCAGCATTATATTTTCGGGAATCGGTAACTTCCTTATACTGGAAGTCAGTTTGCCTGAAGGTATATGCACTATCAGACACACAATCATCGCCGGCATCAATAGACGATAAAGCATATGAAATAACAGCGGTGATGGAAAAGAGATATGGTATTTTGTATTAATAGCCAGCCAAACTACCGACAGGATATATACCCCCAACATTCCTAATCCCATCGTAAATAACTCAAAATAGCATAACAATAGAAAAAGCCATATCATATATAAACCATGCCCCAGCAAACTGGTGCTTAAGAAGGAAGTGAAGCATGCGCAGACAGCCAACAGCAACACTGTCCTGCCATCGATCTGCTCCACTTTTCTGATGTTACTATGATTCATAATCATTCCAAAATACCAGCTTTCTGAAAATGTCTTCTTAATAGTCTCTGCCCGAACAGAACACCTAATACAGCAAGAAGACCGGTTATTGCACAGCCCAAAAGCATCAGCCCCGGATGGGTTGACATTAAAAACTGCATATCTAAGGTTTCCTGTGAAAAGCCACTATTTAATGCCATTTCTTTATAACTGTCCCATGCCCACCAGAGAGGCACCGCACATCCAACGAAATTCCCGATACTGTTTAAAGCCCAGCCAATCATATTGCGGATCGGCTTTCTATATGTATTTTTTCCAATCATAGACAGCTCGGAAATAACGCCTACAATCAGGAAATATGGCAGCAAGAAGGCGTAACCCATAAGTGCCTGGATAAGGCCATACACAAATGCCCAAACAAACAACAGCCCATGTTTGTTCACCCGGTTTGCCGCTACAAGGAAGAATACAGCTCCTAAAAAGCCGTCAATGGCGGCTGAACCATATAAATACACTTCTGAAAATGGCAATGTGACAGCGCTGACCACCATTGCTATCATATAATTGATTACCAACATGGCTGCAACCGTGATTACGTCTCTGATACTAAACTTACTTCCCTTTGTTTCACTCATATAAAGATCCTCCTGTAATATAGTGGTTTTGGTTAGTTGCTACTAACTATTAGTTAAAGCCTCGGCATGTTAGCAGCAACTAACTCTATTGTATTTTACAGGATTCTTTTTAATATTTCTACCCCTTTAAATGTGTATTTTTTTAAAATAGCCCATTTTAACAGTTTGTTTCATTCAAAGGCTTGTCACATCACAGGGCTGTAGATGACTTTATGAAACATTCAATTAAATTTCGTTTTACTTAAATATTAAATTATAAAATAATTGCCGCAGACTTTTTGATAAATCGACATTGTCACTATTATAAAAAGTACTGCGGCCTGAATCATTATATTAACTTCCAGCTTACTCTTACGTATTTCTATATCCGAAATAAGTTCTCTTTAGTCCTTATGACAAATAACATTTCTCTCAGCCCACTTCAAAGTACTCTTTCGCTTTCATATAGCCATTGCTGAATCACCCTTTTCGTGGGAGAAAAATTCCTGTAAAAGTCTTACAGCCTCGTTATCCATAGGCCGATGCCATAATATACGGCCATGCTCAATAAACATAAGATGTGTACAGCATTTGTATATCAGTTCAGGATCATGCGTTATCAGAAACAACGTTTTTTTCATTTCTTTTAGCTGTATTAATTTTTCTGAAACCTCAAGCATATGTCTATAATCCAATCCACTGGTGGGTTCATCAAATATGATTATTTCTTTCCCAGATGCAACAGCACTGCCAATAGCGACTCGCTGCTTTTCACCACCGGATAACGACATTGGGTGCAGTTTCAGTTTATCCGACAAATCAAGCCCGGCCAAAATTTCTTGTGCCCGAACCTTGTCCTCTTCCTCATTTTCTCCATCCATACTCAGCAAAAGTTCATCAAGTACATCTTCTGTAAAAAGCTGGTGATTTACATCCTGCATTACCATATAGGAAATATGCCGGCGCTTCTTCGCATTGAGAGCATTGCCATTTAATTTCAAAGTGCCCTTTGAAGATTTATCTAATCCGCATAGACATCTGGCAAAAGAGGATTTACCAGCTCCATTGTCACCAATGATTCCAATGATTTCTCCCTGCGGCAATGTTAAATTCGGTATGTTTACAATCGGATATCCCCGTTTTTCATATGAAAACCAAAAGTTATCAATCTGCAGGCTTTTTTCATTTGCTTCAGGTTTTTTTTCAGGCATCAAGTCAAATGGATTTAATGCACGTAATCCCATTTTCTTTAACTCCTTTGGATCTAGTTCCAAAAATTCCTCTCTTGTATATTCATTACATATCTCTCCGCGCTTCATATATATGATTCGGTCCGCATATGGAGCCAGGTAATAAAGGCGGTGTTCGGCAACGATTACTGTCTTATTTTCAGATTGCCATTGGCGAATTACTTCTGTTAAATCTTTTATCGAAGAAATATCCAAATTTGAGGACGGTTCATCCAAAACAAAAGTATTAGGGCAGATAGCATCTGCCGATGCACAGGCTATCTTCTGCTTTTCTCCACCAGATAAAGCAAACAGGCTCCGTCCAAGCAGATTTTCTAATTTAAGGCATTTTGTTGTATTCTCAAGCCTTGCCAGCATTTCCTGCACCGGCAACCCCAAATTTTCGCATCCAAACACAATCTCGCTTGTCGTATCTACATTGTAGAACTGTGTTCTCGGGTTTTGAAATACAGAGCCAACCATGGGGGCAATCTGATATAACTGATAATCCTTTACCTCTTTCCCATCCAAATAAATCTGTCCCGTTAACTGTCCATTATAATAATGCGGAATCAATCCGTTAATCAGGCGCGTCAAAGTTGTTTTACCGCAACCAGATTCACCACATAGTAAAACAGTCTCTCCATCTTCGATTTTCAAATTGATATTACGCAGGCTATTCTCTGATTCTCCGCTTTCATAGGTAAAGGACACATCTTTAATTTCTATCATTTCACTTCCCCTTCTACCATTTAATAATAAATAAGGTGACAAACAGCATAACGCCTGAAATTACTACCGCAATGGCATCGTAACAGGTAAATCCAACTCTCGTTATGCTTGACCGCTTTGCTGGATTATCCAGCCCACGGGTCAACGCTGCCGCAGACAGTTCATCACCAATCTTTACAACCGAAATCATAAGCGGTATGAAACGATATTCAAGCAGTGCCATTGGATTCTGCCAAAATTTTTTCGTACCAAACTGGATTTCCCTCATTCTCATAGCGTCTTTAATAGCTGCTGATTCTTCCTGCATGGTAGGCAAAAAGCGAAATAATACAGAAAGAGGAATGGTAATATTCCTACCGATATGCATTCTGCTCAGTGATGTAATACACTCACTGGCAGTAGTAGATTTAATTATGTAATTCCCCATTGCAAAAGCAGGAAAAAGCCTTAAAACCAATCCCACCAATAAAACTACAATCATATTGACAACCATGTGAAAACGAATTGAGTTTTGGATTTCCTTAACCACCAAAGCAGCTACAAACAGAACTATAAAAATGGCCGCTGCCTTATATTGTCTGTTTGTAAGTAATAGAATAAAAGGTATCAAAGCCACTGCAAGCATAAAAGCGGTATGGCCATATAAAAACTCGGCGGTAGCTACAACGGCCATCAGCAGTAATTTTGTCCGTGGGTCTAAATGGAATCCTTTCGTCTCTGTAACAGCAAGCATGTGCATCAAACAATACCCGCCCTCTCAAAGTGCTTCTTTAACATTTTATGACCGAGCAAAGCACCGCAAATCCCGCCGACAAACAAAATCACAAATCCCGCATACATCATCCATGATGGCATCATAGATTGTAATGTTTCTGCGTATTGGTTCCCCATGGAGCTGTGAATATTTTCCCAGTAGGACTGCCCGGCAATCCAAAGATTCGCAGGGCATCCCATCATGCCAAGGCAAAAACACGCATAGCTTAGGAGGGTAACGTTAAAGTTTTTATACTGACCGGCCTTTAACACAATATCAGCAAGAATTCCGCCCAGTGTCCACCCCACCAGCCCAATCCATGTATAGCCTATAAGAAAGAAAAACAGACCGCAGATGACACCTGTAATTGTCAGCATCCCGAATTTCTGAATTTTTGTGTAGTACAGCATCATAGGAATGCCACATACAAACGGCCAGATAAACAGAAGGAATGGATATATTACAGGCAGTGCAGTCAGTAATCCGAAAACAAAAAATATTACAAGAGTCATGGCAGTATAAATTCCTACATTGATAAGATCTTTTCCATTTAGTTTATTAGATTTTTGCATTTTAATCGTCCTTTCGTTATGACTAATTTCATATTTTATAGTTAGATTCAGCTAACTGTAGGGGAAATTTTTTGGGGATTAAATCCCCAAAACAGTTTGCCAGCCCGAGCTGAAAAATACCGATAGCGTATGAGCATACTTCAATGCAGCTGACTTTGGATAATTGTGCATAACAATTTCCGCAATTGAAGCATAGTAAGAATGGACCAACATATGCCACTCGTCCTCATCTAAATCATTGACAGGTACACCGCGTGCTTTTAATTCTGCAATGAGTTTTATTGTCTCCTGCACATCTGCGCGTACCAAGTCGTCTAAAAAGCCTGCATACTTTGTTCCTGACGAGCACATCAGAAGCAGCCTGAATACATCAAAATGCTCATAAATATATTCGATTATCTGGATAATCGTACTTTCTGACAGCCTCCACAAATTCTTAAGCTCATCTGTTTTTACTAAATCAAAATGCTTATCTATTGATTCTGAATATATCTTTTGGATTGTCTGAACAACTGATTCCACTAAAGAACCAAATAAAGCTTCCTTATCAGCAAAATGATTGTAAAAGGCACCATTGGTTACATTTGCGTCTTTACAGATTTCCCTAATACTGGCTCTTTCAAAGCCAAATTCTAAGAAGTGTTTCTTTGCACAGGCCAAAAGATTTTCATGAGTTTGCTGGAAATCCCTTGACATTTCCTCCCCTCCATTCTATACTATATTACACTGTAATATTACACCGTAATATAGATTTTACCACCCTTTTCCTAAAAAATCAATACCCAATTACAAATTCTGATTAGCAGAAAGGAAGATGTTTATATGAAATCAAAAGAACCGGGGGCAATCCGGCAGCTTTTTATGTTTGTTGGCAGTAGCAAGGGGAAAATGAAATTTTCCATTCTTATGGCCGTTTTAGGGGAACTATTTGGTATGGTTCCATTCCTTATACTGGCTATGTTGGCAGACTCACTCTATTCCGGAACAGCTACTACTAAAGATACGGTGATACTGGCGGGAATCGCGGCACTTTGCCAGTGCATTAAGACATTCCTTACATGGAGGTCGTCCCTTCTGTCCCACCGTATTTCCTTTACTATTTTACAAAATATACGTGAAAGAATTGCCGATAAAATGGCGAAGGTTCCCATGGGCGTCATGTTGGAAACCCCTTCCGGCATTTTTAAAAACTTAATTGTAGATAATGTGGCAAAGCTAGAGGATTCTATGGCCCATTTTATGCCTGAACTTCCGTCACACATCACAGCACCTCTATGCAGTATTCTATTAATCTTTATTTTGGATTGGCGCATGGGGCTGGCCTCTTTAATTACTGTCCCGTTGGGAGGTTTGTTTTTCGCTGCCATGATGCGCGGATATGCCTCCCGTATGGAAAACTATATGTGTTCTGCGAATGAAATGAACAGTTCTCTTGTGGAATATGTAAATGGTATTCAGGTCATTAAAGCTTTTAACCGGTCCAGCTCGTCCTATGGGCAATACTCAAAAGCTGTCAATTACTTCCACGACTGCACCATGGAATGGTGGAGTGAGTGCTGGCTATGGAATGCGGCCGCTCGTGCAGTCCTTCCCTCCACCTTACTTGGCACACTTCCTATCGGCGCTTTGCTTTTTATGAATGGTTCGATTACTTTACCGGTTCTGATGATATGTCTTATTGTCCCCCTTGGCTTTACAGGGCCGCTGATGAAAGTATCGGAAGCCATGGAGCAGGTAAGTATGATCAAAGGAAACCTTGAACAAGTTACTGCCTTCTTAAAAACTCCTGAACTGCAGCGGCCTGCGGACCCGGTTACTCTCACAGAACCGACATTTGAATTTAGTCACGTTTGCTTTGGTTATAACAAAAGTGAAGTGCTGCACGATATCTCATTTAAGACGTCACCGAAATCAATGACAGCGATTGTCGGTCCGTCCGGATCTGGTAAATCTACCATAGCCAAATTAATGGCGGGATTTTGGGATGCCACCTCCGGGACTGTGCTTTTTGGTTCACAGGATATTCGCAACATCCCCTTTGAGCAGCTGATGGGAGAAATCAGTTATGTTGCACAGGATAACTTTCTTTTTGATAAAACCATCCGTGATAATATCCGCATGGGAAATCCAGCCGCAACGGACGAACAAATAGAAACCGTTGCAAAAGCTGCAAACTGCCATGATTTTATCATGCAATTAGAAAAAGGCTACGACACTATGGCCGGAGATGCCGGAGACCGCCTATCTGGTGGAGAACGCCAACGTATCACCATAGCGCGTGCCATGCTTAAAAAAGCTTCCGTGGTTATTCTTGATGAAGCAACTGCCTATGCAGACCCGGAAAATGAAGCACTGATACAAGAAGCAATCAGTAAGTTAATTTCCGGGAAAACCCTAATTGTTGTTGCACATCGTCTGAATACAATCCGCAATGCCGATCAAATCCTTGTTGTAGCTGATGGGAAAATAGCTGGATGCGGAACGCAAAATGAACTGTTAGAGAACTGCCCTCTTTATAAGAAAATGTGGGAGAATTATTCAGATGCGGTAACTTCCAAAACGAAAGGAGAATCTTAGATGTTTGAAATGATTTCTCGTATTTATCAAATCGCCGGCTCCAGCAGAAAAAAAATAACAGTTGGAATACTGTGCAATATTTTAAAATCCTTTTTTCAAAGTTTTATGATGCTCAGTGTATTTTTAATCATGTTAAATCTTGATACACTAACCTCCTCAATAATTTTAAAAGCTGTAACTATCATTCTTATTAGTATTCTTGGACGTTTCTTTTTCCAATGGATGAGTGACCGTACCATGAGCGGAACCGGTTATGATATTTTCCGTGATTACCGTTTAGAAATTGGTGAGCGATTAAAACAAGCACCTATGGGTTATTTTTCAGAGCAGAACCTTGGAACCATCCAAACAATTTTAACCACTACCATAGCGGATCTGGAAGGTTACTCCATGATGGCTATCGAACAGATGACCAGTGGTGTTGCCATGGCATTCCTTATGTCTTTCATGATGTTCTTTTTCAACCCAATAATAGGGACACTAAGTATGATAGGCTTAGTAATTGGCCTGACAGTATTACGCCTGGTCAGACAGCGGGCCGCAGAACATTCGCCAATTTATCAGGCTGCCCAGGAAAATCTGGTTAATAAATGTTTAGAGTACATACGTGGGATTGCTGTTCTCCGTTCATTTTCAAACGGCAAAAGCGGCCAGCAAGAGGTACACACTGCATTTCAAAAGAAATGGGACGCTGATTATTCACAGGAAAAGGCAACCGCAGGTGTTCTCCGGCTATATGGCCTTGTCTATAAATTGATGAGCTGCGTCTTAATCGCTGCTGCTGGTATCTTATACATGGACGGAAAAATTTCCCTACCATTCTGTATGACATTTTTGTTTTGTGCATTTACCGTTTATTCTGATTTGGAAACTATGGGAAACAGTGCATTCTTGAGTAAGAAAATAAATACCGAATTAGACCGTTTGGAAGAAGTGACAAATATTCCCCAGATGGACACCACCACAGATAAACTCCATCCTTCCAATTATGAGATTTCATTAAAAGATGTATCATTTGGCTATGGTTCCCGCAGAATTATTGACCACATATCCTTAAACATACCAGAGCATACTACATGTGCGATTGTAGGTCCGTCAGGAAGCGGTAAAACGACATTATGTAACTTAATCGCTCGTTTCTGGGACGTTCAGGAAGGCTCTGTGTGTATTGGCGGCCAAAATGTGAAAGACTATACCGCTGACAGTGTGCTTGACTGTATCAGTATGGTTTTCCAAAAGGTTTATCTATTCCATGACACAATCGAAAATAATATTAAGTTTGGGAAGCCTGATGCGTCACTTGAAGAAGTAATGGAGGCAGCAAAAAGAGCCTGCTGTCATGACTTTATTATGGCCTTGCCGGATGGATATCAAACTGTAATTGGCGAAAGTGGATCTACATTATCTGGCGGCGAAAAACAAAGAATCTCCATTGCACGGGCAATTTTAAAAGACGCACCCATTGTCATTTTAGATGAAGCAACCTCCAGTGTTGACCCTGAAAATGAACAGGCTCTTTTATCTGCGATTGAGGAGCTGACTAAAAATAAAACTTTAATTTCCATAGCCCATCGATTGAGTACCGTACAAAAAGCTGACCAGATTATTGTGATTGATAATGGGCACGTCAAACAAAAGGGCACCCATGACCAGCTCAGTAAAAAGGACGGAATTTACCGGAATTTCCTTAAATTACGTGTGGAAGCCACCGGATGGCAATTATAAATATTACCCCATTTCACCCCTCTGTATCAATGAAAACCAGGGAAGGATTTAATGAATTCCTTCCCTGATTTTCTTTTTGTGCCAAGGCACTCATTTTCTCTTAACCTTCCAGAACCGGGCAGTCGTCAGGCCATATACCTCACCTTTCGCTTTTGCATAGACCTGTTTTTACTAAACAATTGCCTGAACCTACACATTCCTCTTTAATTTATTTTTCCTATCTAATCAAAGTATTTGCAGTTGCCAGTTTTTCCTCCCTTAACATAAGTTCTTTCCATACATCTACAAAGCCTTCCAAATTGTTTTTCGACAGCTTTTTCACCATCTGATTGATATAGTCCAGATATTCTACATGCATACAGCTTTTATTAATGCGGATCAATGTGAATGGATATCCCCAGGCCAGTAATTCATGTAGCTTTTTATAGCATTCCTGTACTACTTCTAAGTCACAGTTTTCATCAACATAGTTCAGAAAGAAAAAAACCGATAACCATGAGAAATATGCTCATAAGTTATCGGTTCTATGTTTTCAGGTGTTTATTCAGTAATATTTAGTCCACAAATACAGTTTCATTCACCCGTTTATTCAATGCATCAAATTGCTCCTTTGATATTATTGGCTCATAATTGCCTATATATCTCAACTCTTCTGAATATGATTTTGTTCTCGCCGTAACAACCCCTGCATAGTATACGGAGGCAGGCATTTTTCTCAATCTCTTTGCCCATATGCCTGCACTTCTCATTAGATTCCCCTGATTACTCCAATGTGATTCCACTTCTGTAAATGACAGCTCCATCACATTCTGTAAAGCAAGCAATGATATATCTTCTCCCGCCTGAAAGTATTGTTCCCGAAGTTCTATTTCTTTTCCCACCTGCCGGCAAATCCAACTATAGGGAATACTGTTTGCCGCCTCCTCGTAATTCAAGACAAGATGCTGTGTATCTTTTTTATAATCTATGAACTCCAATACCATGTATTCCGGCGGATTGTTCAGATAATCCATAACAAACTTTAAAGCAGACCTCACGCGAAAAGCTTCCATTTCCTCTACAACTAACTGCCTGTCCTTAATACGATAACCATAGGGTGCCTTTACGAACTCGGCCCTCTTTTTCATACGACTTTTCATACAATCCTTAATATTCTTCATATAGATTGTCCACTCCTTTTAATTTGAAAGTAATTAACTTGCTTTTCTCATACACAGCATATTAATTTCGTCCTGAAATTTAAAAACAACTTCAATATTATGATTCTTGTCTACCAACACTTTTTCAATAAAGGCATCAGCCAACTCCGGAGACAACGCCTCCTCATTTCTAAACTCATCGACCAATCGGGCAAAATCTGAATAGAATATGATATTTGCCTCATCATATTTTCGGATTCCTTCTTCCACCTTTTGAATTCCTGCCTCCAATGGAACAAGCTGTTCTGACAATTTCTGTTTTTTTATCAGATATTCTTCTCTGCTTACATGCCCTGCTCTGTAATCTTCATACAAGTTCATTTTCTTCTGCTTTATTTCTTCTGCCCTCTCCTGAAATCTTTCCATGATTGCATGGTAATCTGCCATATTATGATTCAAAGCCTTTAAGATTTTCTTTTTGCTGTCAGTAAATAATCTTAAATTGAATTGTATAACCGAAAACACTGCTTTTTCTAATACCGCTGTTTCAATAGGCGGAAAAGTACAATCCGACAATGGATTTTCACGCTTAGCCAAACAATAGTAAAAGTCATTATCTTCATGATATCTGCGCCTGCTTAATGCTGAACCGCAATGTACACAATACACATTTTTATATAATGCTGATACTCTGCGCCTCGGTCCACTTTTGCAACCACTTTTAGCAGCCCTCTCATCCAGCCACTCATTCACCCTGTTAAACTGCTCTTCTCTGATAATTTTCGGCTGTCTGTTTGGAACAAGAATTTGGTCCGCCTTATTCACTGCCCGTGTTCCTTTTGTCCCCAATACACAAGCCTCTTCCTTATGACGTACTGAATATCCCAAATAAGCTTTATTCCTTGCAATCTTTTTCAGTGTTGTTTTATTCCAGATAGAACTGGTCTTACATAATTTGGCATTGTATTTTTTAGCCAAATAAACGCTCGGCGGATCAATTCCTTTTTCAGCCAGGAACTTAATTATAAACTTATAACTTTTTTTCTGGTCTAATAGATCCATAATTATTTGTAGTACATATGCCGCCTCCCAATCCACCTCATATTCACGGTCAGCTGTATACCGATATCCATAAAGAGGTACTGGGCCGTTATGCTTTCCTTGAAGAGCCTCCTCCATCTTAATTCTCTTCTGAGTGGTAGACGCCTGAATTGGAACTAACCCATTAATCAAATTCTTGAATTTGGCTTCAAAATCTATACCATATTGATAATCTTTGCTGTCATAATCATCATTAATCGCAATATAGCGTACTTCCAAAAAAGGAAATATCTTTTCTAAATAATTGACGGTATCTATGGTGTCCCTGCCAAGTCTGGAGAAATCCTTCGTTGCTATTACTATCATATTTCCATATAAAGAACGGACTCTGCTCATCATATTCTGAAAATTAGGTCGGTTAAAATTACTGCCAGTGTAGCCATCATCAATAAATTCTTCTACTTGATAATCATGAAATTCACTGTGTTCCTCCTTGAATCGGTTAAGCAATCTTCTTTGGTTTGTAATGCTGCAGCTTTCATCGTCTCCATCTTCCCTGGAAAGACGTTCATAAAAAAGCAGAAATTTTTTCTTCATCCTCACACCGCCTTTGCAATCAAATCCATGCTGAATATATCTTCAAATTTGAAGATAACTTCCATGGAGGTTTTGTCTATAATTTTGATTTCCGAAATCAATTCATCAATAATCTCCGCTGTCACGCAGAGATTTCCCTGCTTGTCCATCAATGCAGAAAGCCATTTGTTCTTTAAAGAATATCTCCTGACCATATCATTTGACTCTATAATCAAACTCCCTTTTAGTGCCCTCAGTTCATCAACCTTCTCCATATTCTGTCTTTTAAATTCTATGTACTCTCTTTTATCCAGAATCTGATCTACATAATCTTCGTATAATTGTTGCTGCCTCACTAAAAGGCTCTGGATTTCCCGGTCAATGTCAGCAATCTGATTCTGGTATTCCCGTTTCAATTTGGTTATAAAAGAGTCCTTTTTATATGCTTTTTTCTCCTTCATTGCTATACTGACCCACTTATCTAAGAGGACCGTAACAGCTTTTAATACTGCTTTTTCATTGATAAATTTGTTCTTGCAATGATTAGGTGCTACATCATGTCCAGGACAATGATATTCAATACCTATTCCCTGCTTTGTATGATACCTGCTTTGTGACATATGCCTTCCGCAAACTCCACATACGAGCTTCCCTGCGAATAATCCATATTTCTTATCAATTTCTCTGGTAAAGCTATTCACCCAGATTTTCTGTGCGTTCTTTTGGGCCCTGTCATAAATTGCCTGCTTTATGATACGGGGTAGAGCATCCTCTTCAATATTCCATTCCTGCCGCGGCACCCTTTTTAATTTTTTTCCTTTATAATAGCTTTGTTCTGTTTTATGGGTAACCAAACAGCCAATATAAACGGGGTTCTGAATGATACTAGAAATGAAATTGCCCAGCCACAGATACTTTTCCGGGTTCTTTTCTACCTTTTCTGCTTTTCCATGTTTTATCAAGTGATAGGCTTTCGGCGAGGGAATATTCTCCCTATTCAATATTTGGGCAATCTTATAGTATGAATATCCTTCCAGCACAAACATGTTAAATATACGGACAACAACAGAGGCAGCTTCCGGGTCAATCACGAGTATTTTACTATTGGCTTTTGAACGCTCAAATCCATATGGCGGCCTCGCTCCCCAGAACTCCCCATTGCCTCTGGCCAGTTCATGGGCCTGGGTAAGTTTTTTGGAAGAGATACGGGCGTAATATTCATTTGCCAGATGTTTAATCACATAAACCATTCGTTCTTTGCTGCATTGTGGATCTGCACTGTCATATCCATCGTCTATGCTGATGAAACGAACATCTAATTCCGGGAATACTACATCTAACAGCTCCAGCGCTTCCAAATAGTTTCTTCCAAATCTGCTAAAATCCTTAACGATTACTGCATTGATTTTTCCAGACTTAATATCTTTGAGCAGTTCAGAAAAGCCCGGACGATTAAATGTAGTGCCCGAAACACCATTATCGCAGTATTCACCGGTCAGAATACTTCCTGACAGATTCCTGCTTATAAATTCCCCGTTTCTCTGCAGCTGATGACTAATGGAATCATCGTTTTTTATTTTATTGCTTCTAACCGATAAGCGTGCATAAGATCCAAATCTGTATTCTCTAAGTGAGAAAATAACTTGTTCTTCAACCAGATTCCTTCTGCTTTTTCTAGCCACACATGACACCGCCTTCCCCTAAGCTTTCCAGGAATGTTTCCATTTTCTGGTTAGGCAATTCTGTACAAATCTGTCTGATTTTTGCTATGACCTTTCTAAATTCATCTTTAAACCAGAACGTAATTTCCAGATTTCCCTTTTCGGAGACTTGAATACTCTTTATACAACTAACTACCAGCCTCCGGTCAAGTTCCTTTACCTGACCGAATTGCAAAAAATGATCAATCCATGCATTCTTACCACAGATATTCCGAAATATATTATCATTTTCTACCTTTTGCTGCTCAATCAGCTTTTCCAGTTCAGTACAACGGCTTGAATACTGTTTTTTCAGCTGAAGGTATTCCTCTCTTGTCAGCAGCTCGTCCTGATAGTCACCGTATAATGAGGCAGCTAATTTCATATTCCTCTGGTAATCCTTTTTTAACATTTCCATCCGAGAGCTTTCCTTCTGTACCCTGCGGTCCGAAAATGGTATTGTATCAACATATGACAAGATTGATTTTAAATCAGTAAGAACAGAAATATGGTATTGTATCAGCAGAAGAATGTTTTTTTTCAACTTTGATTCTGAAACCCTGTGAGGCGAACATGTCCTGCTATTCTCCCTGTTGGTAGAGCACACATAATATCCATATTCCTTTCCACCTGCTTTCGTGGATTTGCGTACAAGTGATTGATGGCAGTCTATACATTCCAGTAGCCCAGAAAAAAGATATACGGTTTCCTGACCAGGCGCTGTCCGCGTATCATGCTCTAACAAGTGATTGACAATCATAAAATCAATCCAGCTCACAAGGGGAGGCATTGCCCCCTCTACGACAGCCCACTCCTCTTCGCTTTTGTAGATTATTTTCTTTACTTTAAAGTTCGGAGTAGTGGTTTTTCCTTGTATCAGTATTCCCAGGTAAGCGGTATTATTAAGAATTCTTCCTACAGCTACGGCAGTCCAATGGCTACGTTCATATTTTTTAAATGTTGTCCTGTACCGGACCCCCTGTGATACTTTATAGTCTGCCGGCGGCAAAATACCAAGGCTGTCAAGCCGTGTTGCGATGGCATCCTGACTTAAACCACAGAGTTTCCAGCGAAAGATATCCCGCACCACCTCCGAAGCGATAGGGTCAAGAATCAACCTGTGATGATCATTTGGATCTTTTTGATAGCCATAATACGCGTATGCCCCGACAAAAAGTCCCTGCTCACGCATAGCCTTTAATGTATTTCGGATACTGATACTTGTATTTGCCGGATAGCTTTCATTTAACAGACTTTTAATGGGTAATGTTAGAAAATCCTCTTTGCAGGATTCGGCTTCACTGTCATAGTTATCATCAATCGCAATAAAACGGACGCCCCACTCCGGGAATCTACGCTGTACATACCGCAATACTTCCGTAAAATCTCTGCCCAAACGACTCAGATCTTTTACGATAATACAGTCAATCTCCCCACTTTTAATCAGATTCAGGATTTTCTTGAAACCGGGGCGATTGAAGTTTGTACCAGTATACCCATCATCGACTGCTTCACCGATGATTTGGATTTCCTGTTGTCCGCCACAATAACGCTGTACTATGACTCTTTGATTTTTAATGCTGTCGCTTTCAATCTGATCGCCATCCTCCACGGATAAGCGCAGATAAGCATAAGCACGATAGATATGATTTTTACGCATAAAAACAGCTCCTAACCACTTATTAGTTAGCGCATGAACCCTGGGTCATACATCAAATAAGTAGCAGGAACCTGCTTAAATGTTTAGTTCTATTCCGCTTTTATTTTACCATGATTCATTCCAGTTGTCCACACCTATCTAACCATTTATCACCTTCTTTTTTTCTCTTTTGCGAATCTCAATCAACACTCTGCTTTTTCTATCAAATTTTCAATTATGTCGGATAAGGTCCTGCCCGTACTTGAATAAGATACCTTTATCTTCATGTCCCCCACGCGGAACAGGTAGGGATTTACTCCTTCGTCCAGTATTTTTCTCATTCTCTTCTCACATGGTAAAGAGGTATCTATTTTTACACTATTCAAATCCACCAGCGTATCAATATCAACCTCATCCAACTTTATCTGTTGGAAAGCATCCAGCTCTTCAATCGTAAGCATTTCTCTATACCTCCCGGGACAATGATTTTCTTTACATCTTCTTAACGATATTTCACAAACGCCAAAAGTGTCATACTCAATACAGACCTTATGAAATGGTTGTATCTATCATCTCCCGGTTCCATCACGAAGGGTAAATCCGGCTTTATTCATGTTTTCTTTAATACAAGCAGCAGTCTCCAGTAAAAAACTCGCTTCTCTCCCTGAACAGCCTTTTATGATATTTATAAAGGCCAATATGTACTGTTCCTTCGTGTCACCAATATCTGAAGATTCTATCAATACAGGGTATACGTTCAATGCCTCCAATACATTCAAGTAGGATTCCATACTTAAATTTCTCAAACCGTTTTCAACTTTACTCATATGATTTGCAGACACCCCTGCCCGTTCTGCAAGCTTCTCTATTGTATATCCTCTTTCTTCTCTTAAAGTACGAATGTTTTGAGCAATATTAAAATTGTTAACCATCTTCGTACCATACTCCTTTTTAAGTTTGAATGTATTTTACATGATGATTTCCTGTTTGAGAACGGACTGTAAAGACCAATATCATCCAATTCTAGCGTATAATTTGCCATTTCAGATTTTCCGACATAAATCCAGAAAAAAAGAACTGCCTGTAGATGGCAGCTCTCTTACAAAACATATTCTATTTTCAACTAATGCCGTAAATTTATACTCACGCAACTTTATCATCATTGTCATTATTTGAAAGGGCTATTTTGCTTAAACTGCCTTTCATCGACTCAATTGTGTCTAAGTAAAACTGAAGTTCCAACTCCGGACATTCCTTTAAGATACATAAGAAACGTGACAATAGTTCTATGCTCTTTTCCGTCCCATCTGCTTCAGATACCAAAACAGGAACAACCTCTAAAGCTTCCAGTATTTTTATATATGTTTTCATGCCGATTGTCCTGGAGCCAGATTCTACCTTACTCAGATGGCTATGTGATATTCCGGCCAATTCGGCCAGGGCTTCCTGGGTCAGACCTCTTTCTTCGCGTGCCCTTCTAATGTTCTCTGTTATTGAACATGTATGATCCTTCATATGTTTGTCTCCTGTTTACCGTTTATCGAGTGTCCCCATACTACGATTTTTCATCGCAATACACGTTTAAAATTATTACCTATCATTTTTTCACTTTCATCTCGCAAGCCCATTCACATTGATTTAAAATGCTGCCATCACACCACCAGTAGCTCTCTATAATCAGCGCGACTCCTCCACTCAACGGTTTACCATAAAAATATGTGCTATTATAGAGCATGCCTTTTTCTATGTCAACATTTTTTGATTTAATAGACATTTTTTCTCGTTTACTCGAACCATATCCCATCGAATAGAGTAGAGAAATAACAGCGAGTGTTATTTCCCTCTCATTGAACCGTACGTACGGGTCTCGTATACGGCTCTACAACCTATATTCCAACATTTCTTAGATAATAGTTTAAAGGATTGAGCAGTCCTGCTCCGTCCTTTATTCTTGTTTCCAGTACTTCCGGACTGATTATATAATTAACAACATTCATTCCGCTTCGTCTATACCAACCGAGCCTTGAGTTTGCTACCTTATATATGGCTTCATGGTCAAATCCACACTTATATTTCTGGTTTAAATAGCACAGATTTTTGTATATTCTCTTAGGCACTTTCCATTGTTTTAGAACAATCACCCTCATCTTGTGCCTTAGCCATGCTCCAAACTCTTCCATAAATTGTTTCATCATTCCGATTCTGAAATAATTAATCCACCCTCTCGCTATTTCATTCACTCGTTTTATTGTTTCAGCCAGCGGTCGTGCAATCGCTTTATTTCTTTTAAGGTATTCACTTAGCTTCTGTTTCAGTTTCTTTTTCTTTCCTGTTGTGGGTTTTACTTTCCATTCCCCTCCATGTTTGAGAAAAGTGAAGCCAAGATACTTACTTCTTGTTGGTCTGACTACTTTCGTTTTTGTAACATTAACTTTTAGGAACAGCTTTCTTTCTATCCATTCTGTTATGGATTTCATTACTCTGTTGGCTGCTTTTTCACTTTTAGTGAATACTATTGTGTCATCTGCGTACCTCGTAAACCGAAGTCCCCTTTGTTCCAGTTCCTTATCTAATTTATCAAGATATACGTTTGACAGCACAACAGACAGGGGACCACCTTGTGGCACTCCGCTTATTGCTGCTTTTTCCAGCCCTTTTTCCATTGCTCCTGCTTTCAGATATTTCCGAATCAGGTGCAATGTGGTACTGTCATTCACTTGCTCTCTAAGAATTTGAATTAATTTGTCATGATTTACTTTATCAAAGAATTGCTCTATATCTATGTCTATCACCCATTCATATCCCTCGTTCAGATACTCCAGTGCTTGTTTTATGGCATCATGACAACTTCTTCCAGGTCTGAAACCATAGCTAAATTCACTGAATATTTCTTCATAAATATCTATAATTGGCTGAGCAATCGCTTGTTGTATTACTCTATCTAAAACCGTTGGAATCCCCAATGGCCTCATTTTTCCATTATCTTTCGGAATATAAACTCTTCGTACTGGTTTGGGCATATAGGTTCGGTTTCTGATTGATTGAACAATTTCGTCTTTGTTTCCTTTGATGTATGCACCAAGTTCCCCGACTTTCATTCCGTCAACTCCACCTGCCCCTTTATTCGCTGCTACTTTCTTATAAGCTCTGTTTAGATTTTCCTTTGATGTAATCACATCTATTAATTCCATTGTTGTTACTCCTCTTATTATCACAAAATTTATGCACATCACCCCTCTCGATCCAGACAGTATTCCTCGGTTACGTTCCTACTTTTCCAGTCCATCTGATTTCTGGCTAATGCATCATTCTTTTAATAACGATTCGTACTATAAATCGTTTCAGTCCTTCGGCTTTTACCCCTACTATGACTTCATCTGACTCCCTCCCCAAACCTTTTTCGACCATATCTTACGATATGTGGGTAGGGTCTCCCAAGGTAAGACACTAATCTTTCATTCCACAACCTCTTGATTTACAACTTCGGTTTACGTTTACCATTTGGGCTTCGGCTTGGTTTGCAGCCTTCCCCACCTAATCGCCTTATCAAGTTTCTGTTCGTAGGCTCAAGAACTTTGCTACACCACTTCCTCCATCTATATCATTACTGATACCGACTTGTGATTCGCTACACTTGGCGGTAAAAACCCGTGGCTGGACTTTCACCAGCAAGATTAGTGCCATGCTTGGCACACAAAACAAGAGACATCTCAAAGATCAGAGATGCCTCTTGTCCAGCTTTAACTTTCTGTTTCTATCTTTTCTAAGCTTAAATAAGCGTCCAAAATACAAAGCATCACCCGCTTTTGCTCTGGCGTTAATTGATATATACGTTCCAGCAATTCCTTATCAGCATTATCCTCCGTATATCCAAACAGATAATTGGGGGATGTACCTAAAACATCACATATAATGAATAAAAGCGAAACGCTGGGAAGCTTATTGCCAGCTTCCAACTGCCTGATATATCCATGGTTTACATGACACCTTTCAGCCAATTCCTGGTATGACAATTTGCATTCTTTTCTTTTACCTCTCAACTTAGCACCGAATTCTTTTGGGTCCACATCACACCTCACCATCTATATGCATATTACCATTAGCTACTTTTGTTATCTTCTAGTATAATTCCACTTTCCCCTCCGCAACAGTCCACCAAAATATGACACATGTTATATCTCAGTTTCATTTGTATATAAAAAGATTGTCTATTTCAGGGAACATTTGTAGATTAGTTTTACTAGACATCCATATGAATAAACGTTATCTTATAGATACGAAAATAAACTTTTAGATAACATTTCGGAGGAAAATACTATGAGGCTGGCTTCAAAATTTTTAACAGCACTAGAAGGTAATTTCGATTCTTCCCAGGTCGAGAAGGCGTTCTTTGAAACAAATCAACTTTTTCTATCGCAAAGTGATGTAAGTGATGAAGATATCTCTGATTTACTGGATGTTTGTAAAGAATTCTTTCCTTTACCCTATCTTACTGAAGACAAACAGTATGAGCAACTTTGGGCCCGGCTTGAACCTGCATACTATCGGCATATAAAAGAATGGGAACAATTCACTCAGGCTATAGCGCGCTGCCGAAAAAAGCGCAAACTAAAACGGCTCTGTATTGCTTCTCTTGTTAGTATTCTTTTTATTATTACTTTTGTATTGCTTATTGTACACCGTCCAGTTTCCAAATCCGAATGCTGGATTTGTTCGGGTAAACTCCAATCGTATATCTCGTATGAGTCTGCATTTGGTGTAATAAACTTAAACTCACGATCCGTTAGTACTATTCCAAAAGGAAGTTGGGAGGGAAATCATAGTGTCACAATCACCTCTTCCGAGAACGGAACTATGATTATAACCTCACCCATTACCTCCGAGAGCTATCGTGCAGATATATATATGCAGGCTGACTCCCAGCCAGATGAATCTCTTATATCAAAATATCTATGTACGGATTGTGTAAAGATATGGAGTGAGAACAAATACGATGTACTTCTCATGGACGCATCAGGTACACCTTTTCCTATATCTGATAGTATGGAACTTGCTTTGCCACCATATACAGTCACTGCGTCTTCCAAAAGTACAGAATGCATCCGCATTACCTTTGAGAAAACGAAATAAAATACGAGCTTTTTACGTAAGATACATACACAAAAGAAAACGCCACATGAACATAGTGAAGTGTTCATGCGGCGTTTGCCAAAGTAACAATTTACATCATTTTGTCCGGACACCCACCCTAAAATTTATTTTAATTTATTGCATTAAAAGATTGTTGTATTTTTTCACATCATATCCGTTTCCGATTCGATAAATGGAGGGATTTCTGATTTAAGAAAACCGTCCCAAAAATCATGATTTAACTTTAAGTGTTTCATAACCTTTGCTTTTATAAAAGAATTGTTCATAAAATATGAATAAATGTCTTCTTTAGTAACTTCCTTTATTACAGTTAATTTATTTGTGACCCACCAATCACCGCTATATTGAACACAATGTCCCTCTGCTTTCACTTGAAAAAGTCTTATTGCAGATAATGATCCTCTTTTATAGTTTTTTATGGATTCTAAATATTCCGTTCTGCCTGGACACAATGCTACGCCCTCTATTGTTGTACAAAAATGTAAATAGCAATCCTGAAAATCTGTAACATATGGATTTCTTACTTTTACTATACATGGTATATTGAGTCGATATTCACAGCCTTTTGTTTTCAAACGCCCATTTATTTCAGGTATAGCCTTATATCCATACATTGGTTTTGATAATTCCAGATTTCCAACATCAACATCATCACAATCATGAATCACTTTTATTATTTTAATATCACATAAACGTATCTTAATTTCTTTATCCACCACAGAATGAAAACCATCTGGTTCTTGCTGTTCACGCCTTAAAATAAGTTCATGTTTTGTTATTTCCACTGGAAAGGCTATTATATCCATATTATTCTTTAAATATATTTTAAAAACATAAAGTCTTACATTACTATATATTTTTATTTCATTTATATAAATTCTATTCATTTTACAATAATCGTGGATTAAACACAGGAAGTCGCTTTCATATGGTAACATTGTCATGTTATTCTGTATATTTCTTGTCTGGAGAATCATGTGCTTCTCCCTGTTTCTTTCCCATATTTCAAATTCGACTATCATTAATATTTCCTTAACATATTTTTTTATCTCATCTATCAAATTAACCCTCCACAAAAAAGCTATTATTTAGACTTTTATGTTACTTGTTATTTCGTAATTTGTCAAACTTTGGCTCGTTCCATTAACAAAACAAAATGCAAAAGGGAGCCGCAATAACGCGCTCCCTTTAATAATCATCAACCAATTACTTGAGAATATTCTAAATATACAGAGACACAGATTATGCCTCCTCACCCTTTTTCTTTTCTTCATAAGTTATATAAGCGTCCAGCATACATATCATTGTGTTTTTTTGTTCTGGACTAAGCTTATACAGGCGATTTAATAGTTGCTTATCATCGCCTGCTTCTGCATATTCCAAGAGGTAATTGGGGGACGTTTCCAACTCATCACACAGGCTCAATAACAATGGCATACTGGGAACCTTTTTCCCGCTTTCCAATTGTCGGATATAGCCGTCATGTACATGACATAGATCAGCCAATTGCTGGCTTGTCAATCCACACTGTTTACGTTTTTCCCTGATTTTCCTACCTAATCTCTTGGTATTCATTTAATCCCACCATTCACTAATAGTTACATTTGTTATAATTTAGTATACAATCCGGTTCTTCAAATATACAGACCACCATTTTATTACATGCATTAACTTTTAGTTACAAACAACAGTAAAAGAACAATCTAAAAGCACAAACTATCAGCCCTGTTTTCAGCGGATTTTATTGTTACATTCCGCTGCCTGCCCAAAATTCCACATATCTGTATGCATTACTGTCTATTATGGTTCCATAATCTCCCAGTGTATAACCATAGAGACGCAGGGCACATGTCCTTCTGGTGTCTATCAGGTCATAATTGTAACTATTTGCATAAAAAGGGGGTTTTGAATTAACGCCTGCAAGATAGCTGGTATATACTTGATTAATTCTGCTATACGCACAATATCCCTTCTGGGAATCCCTCCTGTATCAGTGCCTCATATCTAGTTTGATTGATTACTTTTTTGTTATCCACCACTTATTCCTCCATATTCCATCTGCTTATTCTAAATCATTTCTGCGCATTATCGAATTTTCTTTTCTCCTGGCCGGATAATATCTGGAATCTGTAGTTTTAACCGCTCCGCAAACTCCATTGCGCTAACAAACTCCGTTTTTTCATAGTCTACAAGTTTTTCTGGCAGATTATAAATTTCTGTATCAGCATAATAATATAATCCCCGCAAGGTTCCAGCATCATATCCGAAATCCTCCGGCTTATATTCCGCCATACTTTGCAGACAATTCAATGGCCAGCATTCAACCTTTTCATCCTCATCATCTGCAAAAATATAGTCTTTGCCGTCCTGATCAAGCCGCAGAAAATAGATTATATCCTCTGATAAGGCAGAGATAATAAGAGAGTGGCAGCCATCATCCTCAAAACCATAAATTTCTCCTGATACCATCTTATTTATGGAGATATCCTCTATCAATTCCATTTGTTGGACAATATTCTGGATAGTCTTTAGCATTTCGTAATCTTCAGATATAGATTTTGAAAATATCTCACCCAATTCCGCACTACCAAGGTCGTTTCCAATTATTTTTCCATTGTAATCAATGTTGCCTGCGTTTGGTTCTTCAATTGCACCGCCAGATTTCCGGTAAGGAAGAGTATAAAACCAGCGCCCTTCTTTTATGGTTTCTCCATATATGACTGAACCGGCAAATTCGTGTTCAAATGACACCGCCACTTCCCGGCATCTTCCTTTCAATGTCCAGCCTACATGTTCCATGTTTATTTCTATGCTCACCACCTCCTATTGATAGATTAATGTCTGTTCTTCGACTTGAATATCACGATCTGTCTGGATAACCTCACACGCCCGTCCTTCAATCTCTTCCCAGCTCAACCCGGTAAAATTATGAATGCAGGTAATTAGGGAACTTCCCTGTTCCATGTACAGATACTCCTTTGTACCGGCATCAAAAAACATATAAAAATCAAAATCCGGTTCAAAGCTGTCGTCCTCATCATCTTCATATTTTTCATACCAGACACCGCTATGTATTTGCAAGCCAAGTTCCTGGATAACCAAGTGTTTTTTGTCCAGCCAGACCTGATGTTCCTCATCCGTTTCAAAAAGGAAGTTCTCGCCATCCCATTCTTCCTCTTCCAATTCCTCCAGACGGCCTATTGTAGTATTGATTTTCTTCTCCATAAGTCACCTCGCTTTTTCCTTTGCAGAGCGCAGTTTTTCCCTATTCTGCTCAAACTGGCTCATAATATCTCCCTGCAGCCTGTCATGAAAATCCTTTGTCACTGGATAGCAGATATCCTGATATTCCGCCTTTCCTTCAACCATGCGTCGCTGGGAAGGCATAGCCACAAAGTTATTTCCTGCAAAGGATCGTTTGACAGAAATCTGATTAACTACAAATACATCACCAATCACAAGTCTGGCATATGCCTTAGTGGTATTGGACAAATCTCTGTTGTTTACTACCTGAACATAATAGTCAAAATCTTCCTCCCCATAAGTGAGGTCAACTTCGTTTTTCCCTCCCATACGTTCCTGGTACGCCTCCAGAATTTCTCCCCTTAATGCGGTACTGAAATCCGTAGTTTTTGGAAAAAACACATCACTGTATATCGGCTTATTCTGTTCATCTTTTTCCCCCGTTGGATACTGCGGCATACTCACATAAAGATTCCCTGATCTTCCCTCCCTGATAGTGATACCGGTTACTTTAAAACTGTCACCGAACGTTACCGCAGCAAATGCCCTCAGTTTTTTATCTTTCTCTGTTGATACCTCATAAATATTTACTGTATATTTCATAATTTAGTCTCCTTCTACTTTTTTAATGAATTCTATCTGGACATCGCCGGTTCCGGGAGTTCCTCTGTTACCACCAGTTCTTCTCCCTCATCTTTTATCTCCAGCTCGTTATTGATTTCCTGCTGGCGGATTAGTTTTTGTTTCAACTCCGATTCATAGGGGAATTCTTTATTAAACTCCCTTTTAGATTCCTCCATATTTCTTTTGTACTCTTCCAGTTTTTCTTTATGTGCGGCAACTCTCTTTTCCAAACTCCCCAACAGGTTCTCCATACGGACCATATTTCCGGAAGCACTGCTGCTCATATCTGCCGAATAAGTCAGTTCCCCACTCAGCTTTATGATACAGTCAGAATACTTTTTTTCTACCACTACATCAAACCCCTTATAGCTGCCCACCGTCCTGCTTTCCATACTTTCAAGGGAATGTGCCATCTCTAAGATAACGCTGCCCGCCGCCTCACGTTCATCATATCTAAGGCCGTTCAGAGTAACGAAAAAGTCCGGCTCCATACAGAGTGCCTGGTCACGTTTCCTGATATCTTTTTCCATAGCATACAATCGGTTCTCAGTCTTCTTAATCAATTCTGGATATTTGAAAAGGAAATTATCCTGATGGACATAGCGCTGGCTCTCATAGCTTGCCTTCAAGACCTGCAGACGCGAAACTTCCGTGTCTACCTCGGTTTTTTCCATAATCATAGGATTCCCAGACGCAATTGCCTTGATTTCCGCAAAGGATAAAATGGTTTCGTCTACGTCCTGACATTCCCTTTCAACCGTTTTGTCTGTCATTATCTGGCTGATAAACCTCTGCTTATTTTCTACAATCCCCCAGAGGTAACTGTCAAATGTCTTTTTCGTGATATAGCGGTATATATTGACTTCTTCATTGTCATTTCCTTGGCGTATGATACGCCCTTCCCTCTGCTCAATATCCGAGGGTTTCCACGGGCAATCAATGTGATGAGCCGCGACAAGGCGTTTTTGGATATTGGTTCCTGTTCCCATCATGGACGTGCTTCCCAGGAGGATTCGTTTCCTGCCGCTCCTCATGTCTGCAAATAATTCCTCTTTCTGCTTATCACTATGGGCATCATGAATAAATGCAATTTCATCTTCTGGTATTCCTTTCCTGATCAGCTCCTGTTTCAGAAAGTCATATACATTAAATTTCTTGTTTCCTGTGGGCGTGCCAATATCGCAAAAGACAGCTTGTGTCCCCTTAAACTCCTGGGAACCAATGTATTCCTGATAAATATTCTCTGCCGCCTGAAAGAGTTTGCCGTCACCATCTACTTCCGCATCTGGGTCAATCAGCCGGGGATCGGTGCCGAGCAACCTTGCTTCGTTGGTGATCTTGAGCATGTTATCGACCGTTGGATCTACATTCCCTGCTCGTATTGCTTCCGCGCGTTTAGCCAGTTCCTGCATCATGTACTCAACACTCTCAGACGCCACGCTCTCCACAATTTTGTATTTCCCACCTTTTAACTTAGGTACATTCAGGTTCAGCATTGAAGGCAATTGGATATCAGCCACCTCCCGGAACATATTCATAAGCTCCGGCAGATTACAGAATTTATTGAACCGGCTCCGCATTCGGTATCCGCCCTCTGGTGACATTTCAAGCGAAGTGGTAACTTCGCCAAAATTGGCCGCCCAACTGTCAAAATGGTCAATCCCCTTCTCATGTAGTTTCTGTGACTGCAGATACAACTGCATGACATACATTTCACACATGGTATTGGAGATAGGCGTCCCGGTTGCAAGGATAACATTTCTTCCTCCGGTCAGTTCCTGGATATACTGGATCTTTTGGAACATATCCATAGCCCGCTGGGAACCATTGGTGGAAATACCTGCCACATTACGGATTTTTGAAAAGATAGACAGGTTTTTAAACACATGCGCTTCATCTACAAACAATGCATCTATCCCTAACTGTTCAAAATCCAGAACATCATCCTTTTTTGCATCATTTCTCAGACTTAAAATTTGGGATTCCAGATTTTTCCGTTGACGCTCCATATCTTTTATCCCCCATTTAGCCCCCTGCTCCTCCTTCATCTCCGCAATGGCCCCCGAAATTCGTTCCACCTGATTTTCAAGAATTTTCGCACGCCTTTCCGCAGACAGGGGAATCCTCTCAAATTGAGAGTGTCCCAAAATCACGGCATCATAATTATTTGCAGCAATCCTACATGTCAGCTTTCTTCTATTTTCACTTTTAAAATCTTCTTTCGATGTCACAAGTAGATTGGCACTGGGATATAAGTGCAGGAATTCTGCCGCCATCTGCCCCACAAGATGATTCGGTACGACAATCATTGCTTTATGCATCAGCTTCAGCCGTTTCAACTCCATACAGATAGCCGCAATTTCATAGGTTTTTCCAGCCCCAACCGCATGGGCCAGCAAAGTGCTTCCATGCAGTGCCCGGTCTACAACATTCCTCTGATGGTCCCGCATATTTATTTCCGGATTCATACCGGGGAACGATAAATAAGAACCGTCATAAACCCGCAGACGGTTATCATTGAAGTTCTGATTGTAAAAATCCACATATTTTTTTCTACGCTGCGGATCTTTCCATATCCACTCCTTAAAAGCATCTTTTATGAGGGTTGCCTTTTCCCTTGCCAGAGTTGTTTCTTTCTGATTTACTACATACCGTTCACTGTCCCCAACTTCAATCTTATCTTTGACGGTAATTACATTCTGGTTCAGTAACGCCTCTATGATGGAATATGCATCAATCCTTTTTGTTCCATATGTCTGGCTTGCCGCCACAGAAGAATAGTCGCTGGATTTATTAGTAACCTTGTAAGACATAGTATATCGGTTTAACTGTACCTTGATTGCATAAGTCCCGTCTCTGTACTGATCCGGCGTATTCAGCGTCTCATAGATAAATGCCTCATAATCTTCCTGATCAATCCAAGAGGTTCCCAACTTTACGCCGATTTCCGTTGCCGTCAAATCTTCCGGCTGCACCGCTTTCAGGGCTTCTACATTTGCCAAATAGACGGGATTATCTTTTGCATACACTTCTGCAGCCTTTAGTTTATTCCGAACCGGACCGCTCAAATACTCACTTGCCGTTTCCCATCCCTGATTAGGATTCCCATCAGCCGCTTTGACTGGGTTTAAGAATACCTGCCCTTTTAATTCCTGCAGGAGCCGTTCCCGTTCTACCGGATAGACACTCAGCATATAGGGGATATGTACCTTCCCATATTCCGCCAGGCTGACTTTCAACGCGTCCATGGCTGTATCCACCTTCTTAACTATGGAAACTGGCGCAATAGTCTGTTTATAAAAGATATCCGCCTTCTTTATATTCTTGTTTTCATCTTCCGTTTCCAGGCTGCATAACAGATAGTAGTCATTGTCCTCCCGGAATGCTAACTTGTTGGCACGGCTGGACAGATATCCATACTTCTTTACATAAGGATCATAAATCTTATTTAGCTTTTCCTGTGCCTCAACAAGTTGATCTGTACTGCACCCATGTGTCTGAATATCAATCAGGTATCTGACCGACTGCCGGATAGCATGCATTCCAAGGATACGATTCCGTTGCGTCTCGTTTCCCGACCATCTCACCATGATATCATTATCCCGGTAATAGATTTCTCCCTCTATGACTGTATATGTGTTATTTGCCACATCTAAGAGGGCCGGCATGGTATTGGGAAGTTCTTCCTTGCTGTTTACATCAGGGAGCAGCGTTTTTTCCTCTACCGGACAATAATCGGCTGATAGAAAAGAAATAGCATGATTCAAATCTTCTTCAAGATTAAAATTTTCCTCATCTTCTACGATCAGTTCTGTATAATTAGAGTTTTGACCATAGGTATGCCTGTCAAAAGCCATCTTTCCCAGCATCATTTCCGGATGGTTCATATAATACTCATTGACCGGCACCCCATCATCGGTATAGGTGATGTTCATCCATTCCTCTGATTTATTTGTGGACAGTACACTTCCCTTCTTTTGAAGGAAGATAATGTCAGATGTCACTTCTGCTCCCGCGTCCTTTTTGAAGGCAATCCCTGGCAGACGTACCGCGCCGATAAAGTCTGCACGCTCCGCCAAGTATTTTCGTATCGTGGAATTGGCTTTATCCATGGTGAATTTTGTTGTGACAACCGCAATGATTCCTCCAGGGCGAAGCAGGTCCATGGATTTTGCCAAAAAATAATCGTGAATACGGAAACCATACTTTTTATATTCAGGATCAAAAATTTTGTACGCGCCGAAAGGAACATTTCCCACGATGACATCAAAGCTGTCCTTTTCAAACTTTGTCTTTTCAAATCCTTTGACTTCAATTGCGGCATGAGGGTGAAGCTGTTTTGCAATCCTTCCACTGATACTGTCCAATTCCACTCCATAAAGACGGGAATCCCGCATATCTTCCGGCAGGACACTATAAAAGTTCCCGACGCCCATACTGGGTTCCAAGATGGAA